>OLIS01000001.1_pt1 | contig 161765 bp, 165 predicted proteins | sample 1601351 | NCBI WGS metagenome assembly OLIS01 (sample SAMEA2452122, study PRJEB22498) | human gut metagenome | biome: human feces; feature: human gut; material: feces | place: Australia | collected 2012
AGCCACTTTTGGCACTTTCCGTCTTTTGCGAGTGGGCAGTACACACGTACAGCTCCACTCACAAAAAACGAAATTTATCTCACTTTCTCGAAGTCTTACATTGCTTATTTTTAATTTAGGTGGGAATTAATTTCATTTTCTATTTTTTTAAGCTTTTTCATTGAAGTAAGTCCAATATCAACTGTAACAACCCCGCCGTTTTTAAGAGTAATTATAACCTGCGACTGCCTGTCATTAAAATTCTTTTTAAGGCTTGCCTTTGTGTCTTTATGAATTTTAATATTTTCAACATCATCATAATTAAACACATTGTTTTCATCATGAGCGGTAAATTCAAACGTTTCATCTCCAAAAACAATTCCTTGACTTACAACATATTTGCTAACAAGTACGGCAACGACTATTGCAAAAAGGTCAATAATCGCAAAAAGAACGGAGTAAACGCTCACATTTTGGATAAGCTTTTTAACAGCGAAAACGGCATAAGCTACAGTGGCTGCGTCAAGTGCCAAAACCACCAAAAGCGTAACGGGTGAAATTATGCGATATAATTTATTTTTCATTTGAATTTTTTCTCCTTATAATCATCGAGCAGTTTGATATCCCTTGCCTGAAACGCCCTGCCGCTCAAATAGGACAGCAAATTATCGTCATCAAATGCAAATTTAAGCTTATAGCTGTAAAGCGCCTGACGGTATCTGCCCTCTTCCCTGCCGTATTTACCGTCGCCGTAAAGAGGATGACCGATATGCGCAAGATGCGCCCTGATTTGGTGAGTTCTTCCTGTTAAAAGTTCAATTTCAAGAAGGGATGCATCGTCATAATAATCAAGCACCTTATATTTGGTAATAATTTTTTTAGAGCCTTCAACCTGATTATCTGTTACCTTGACAAGATTTTTCCTCTCGTCTTTAGTAAGAAATGCAGTCAATGTTTCCTCACTTTTCGGCATTTTACCGTAAACCACGGTTAAGTAATACTTTTCAATCTCTCTTGATTTAATCTTTGCATTGAGAATTTTAAGTGCTTCAAGATTTTTAGCACCAAGCACAAGACCACCTGTATTTCTGTCAATCCTGTTAGCAAGTGACGGAGTAAAACTTGACGTTTCAGGCGACCATTCCCCTTTTTTGTAAAGATATTTTTTCAGCCTTGCAACAAGGTTATCAATATATTCCTTACCGTCGGGATGACACAAAATGCCAACCTTTTTGTTGATTATGATAACATTTTCATCTTCATAAACAATATCAAGTTCGTCTGACGCTTTCATAAAATCGAGATGCTTGACCTTTAACTTCAGCACGTCGTCCTTAAGATAAAGTTCAAGTAAATCGCCCTCATTAAGCTTTTGGTCATTTGTGCAGCGCTTTTTATTAACTTTAATATTCTTTTTTCTTATTTCCTTATACATAAGCGACTTTGGAACAGACTCAAAGGTCTTTTCAATAAACCTGTCAACTCTTGTTCCTGCGTCACGCTTGGATATAACAAAGCTTTTCATTAATAATCAGTTATTCTCTCTTCTTTTCTTTTCCTCTTCAAGCTCCTGCTTTTCCTTATAAAACATATTAGCCTTAACATAAATTTGGATAAAATCCTTCATAATTTCTGCAAGCTCACCCTTTTGGTAATTTGCAAGAATAATTCTTTCATCATCATCAATAACAAGCGGGCCTCTTTCAAAATCGTTAAAAGTAGGCATAAGAGAATATGTATCATTAGTCTTAACAATCGAAATAAGTGTATAATCGGCAGTTGCGTTTACAAAGCCTGTTTTTTTAGTGTACTTTTCAATAGTTGAAAGCGGAGAGGAATCATTGTGTTTTTTGGTATAGCAATAAGAAATAACCTCTTCAACAAAGCTTTCAATTTGGCTGTCGGAATAAGGTGCTTTAAGAAGAACGACCTTATCAATATCCGCAATCCCGTATTTATCGCTTTCACCGCAAGGAATACCAATCATATTTTCGTTTTCATCAATATATATGCTGATTGTAGAAAAATCTCTTTTTGTATCGCTCATATTTACACCTCTGTGAAAATTAGTGATGATATTATACAATAATTTAAGTAAAATTACAACTTTATTTGAAAAAGACGTTTTATAATGATATAATCAAAGAAAAAGCTTAGGAGTGTTAGCTTGAAAAAAGTTTTAATTACAGGCGGTGCAACGGGTATCGGCAAATCGACGGCTATGCTTTTTGCACAAAAGGGATATGATGTTTTTGTGACATATAACCAAACCGAGCCGGATTTTGACGGCGTTACAAAAATCAAATGCAACTTAGAAAATGAAGAAGATATATTAAATCTGTTTAAAACGGTTGGAAATATTGACATTCTTGTAAACAATGCGGGAATAAGCCTTATTAAGCAAATTAACGACACCACGGCAGAGGAATACGACAAAATAATGAGCGTTAATGCAAGGTCGTATTTTCTTTGCTCAAGAGAAGCAATCAAGCTTATGCTCAAAAATCACGAGGGCGCAATAGTCAACGTTTCATCAATGTGGGGGCAAACGGGTGCTTCGTGCGAGATTGCATATTCAATGAGCAAGGCGGCAGTTATCGGCTTAACACGTTCGCTTGCAGAGGAACTTGCACCAAGCGGCATAACGGTAAACTGCGTATGTCCCGGAATAATTGACACAAGAATGAACAATATGTTTGACAAAAATGAGCTTGAAGAGGAAGTGCCTTTGGGCAGGCTGGGAACAAGTGAGGAAGTTGCAGACGCAATCTTTTATCTCACGCAAAACAAATATATCACCGCCCAAATTCTCGGTGTAAACGGCGGAATAATATAATATGTAAAAGAAAAGATGAGTCGATTAATTTTCAACTCATCTTTTTTCTTAAGTTATCGTAAGGTTTGTTGTTTAATATAAAAAATTATGATATTATAAACTAAATTATATATACAAACAAAAAAGAGGCGGAAAAGGTTATGGCAGAGAAGATATTTTTACTTGAAGATGATGCTTATCTTCGTGACGGGCTTTTAGAAATGCTGCAAGGCAGAGATTACGAAGTTGAAAGTGCCGAAAGTATCAAAAAGGCAGAGATAATCATTAAAGAAAAGCGCTTTTCCCTGCTTATTTTTGACGTTATGCTTTCCGACGGCTCTTCATTTGATTTATGCGAAAAACTTAGAGCGCAGGGAGTGACCACGCCTATTTTGTTTTTAACTGCCTGCGATGAGGAATACCAAATAGTAAGAGGGCTTGATGCCGGCGGTGACGATTATGTTACAAAGCCGTTTAAACTTTTAGAGCTTCTTTCAAGAATACGTGCGCTTATCAGAAGAAATGCTTTTCAAAATTTTGTAAGCAGTGATTTGGTAATTGACACAAATAATATGACGGTTAAAAAGAACAATCAAAATATATTTGTCACGAAAACGGAATTTCAAATTCTTTCGATGCTTATAAGAAACAACGGCGCAATAGTCACAAGGTCAAGCCTTTTGCAAAGCATTTGGGACGACAGCGGAAATTTTATTGACGACAACACATTATCTGTTCACGTAAGCAGACTCAGAGAGAAAATCGGAGCAGATAAAATTGCGACCGTAAGAGGAATAGGATATCGTTGGGAGGAAAATATATGAAAATTATTATCCTTTCAATTTTATGCGGTATATTGCTTTTGATATCCTTTATCCTCTTAATCCAAAATTACAAGCTAAAAAAGGACGCAAGGGCCTTGATTGAGAGTATTGATGAATTTACAAATCAGGGAAAAACAATGCAAATAAGCCTTTGGGATAACGATTTTGCACGGCTTCAAAATGCCGTGGGTGACCTTGAGGAATTAGTCAATCTTGAAAAAGGCAAGCTGTATAACGAAAACAAGAAAAACGTCCAATTTATATCCGACATATCGCACCAACTTAAAACTCCGATTGCGGCGCTCAGGCTTTACTGCGAAATGGACCTTGCAAGCGGTGAAAACACACACGCACAAAAGGAGCTTGAATTAATCGACAAAACAGAGCAACTGATATATAAGCTTTTGAAGCTTGAAAAGGTCAAGCTTGACACATATTATATGAATTTTGAACAAAACGACCTTAACGAAATATGCCAAAAGCTCATTTTAGATTTCAAGCCGCTTTTTAAGGAGAAGAATTTTGAGTTAAACGGCACCAGCAAAATCAGGTGCGACAGAGAATGGCTTTACGAGGCACTTTCAAACATAATAAAAAACGCCTGCGAACACACAGACGATAAAGGAAATATTAAAATCACAATAACAGACAGCGAACGCTCGGCAACAATAGAGATTGAAGATGACGGCGGCGGAATGAAGGAGGAGGAAATACCGAATCTTTTCACCCGTTTCTACAAGGCTGAAAGCTCTGCAAAAAGCAATACGGGCATCGGGCTTGCAATAAGCAAAGCAATTATTGAGCGCCACCACGCTCTTATCACGGCGCAAAACAAAAACGACGGCTTATGCATTACAATATGCCTGCCTAAAATCGACGGCTACGAGGCGCTGTAAATAAGAAATCAAAATACCGCCCTTTTGAATAAATCGGGCGGATTTTTTGTCATTATTTCAAAACATTACGAAATCTTAAGATTAAAGTAAGTTTAATTAAAGATTGGCGCTGTATTATTAAGATAAAGAAAAAGATTAACATCGAAAGGAAAAGCAAAATGAAAATAATTGAATGTAAAGACCTCACAAAGGAATACATTAGCTCAGACAGCACCGTTAAGGCGGTTGACAACGTGAGCATATCGTTTGAGCAGGGAGAATTTTGCGCCGTGACAGGTCCGTCAGGCTCAGGCAAATCCACATTTTTGCACATTCTCTCCTCTCTTGAAAATGCAACGAGCGGCTATGTAATTTACGGTGAAAAAAGGCTCAGCGACTACAGCGACAATCAGCTTTCAATTTTGAGGAGAAGAAGATTCGGCTTTGTTTTTCAGTCCTACAATCTTGTAAACGAGCTGACGGGATACGAAAACATAATTTTGCCCATTATGCTTGATAAGAAAAAGGTTGACGAAAAATATATTGATAAAATCATTTCTATGCTCGGAATCGAAGACAGGCTTTCGCATTTACCGAGTGCACTTTCGGGCGGCCAGCAGCAGAGAATTGCAATAGCAAGAGCACTTGCAAACAAGCCGTCAATCCTTTTTGCAGACGAACCTACGGGTAATCTTGACAAAAAGAGCGGTCAAGAAGTGCTCTCACTTTTAAAATATTGTGCAAAGGAATTTGGAATTACACTCATACTTGTAACCCACGATTTGCACGTTGCCGAGCAGGCAGACAGAATACTCACCATTGAAGACGGCAAAATAATTGCCGACACAAAGGCGGTGGCTGAAAATTGAAAAAGAAGTTGACAGTTAATACCCTTGCGCTCGGAAATATAAAAAATAGAAAAAAACAATATACAATAATGATTATCGGCATTATTCTTGCAATGGTGCTTTCAAGCAGTATTGTGTTTTTATATTCCGCCGCAAAGGAAACATATATTTCAAATCACTACAAAACGCACGGATATCAGAGCGAAATTTTTGAATCAAGCAGTCTCAGCGACGAGAATTTAAACGAGATGAAAAGCGAAGGCATAATAACAGCCTACGGCGAAGCGCACACATTGGGCTACGCTTATACCGACAAGCAAAACAAATACTTAGGCTCAAATGTAGGCTATTTTGATAAAAAAGGCAAAGAACTTTCAAACCCTATACTGCTTGACGGCAAATACCCTCAAAATCAGGGCGAAGCCGCAATAGAAAAAGCGCAGCTTATAAAGCTTGGTTTAAAGAATGCAAAAGTCGGCGATACAATCACGCTTAACCTCGACATTCAAAACGGCAATACAAAATACTACAAAACCATAGTTAAAAAATACAAGTTAACCGGCATACTAAGCGATAAAAAATCAATAATAAGCTACAGCTACGATGCAAAAGATTACGACACATTAATTCCTGCCATAGTTGTTTCAAACAAAGAAAAGATTGAAAACGGCGGAAAGGAAAAAATCGTTTATTACACTCAAGCCGAAAAAAAGCGAAGCATGGACATCGACGAGTATTTTGCTCAAAAAAACATTTCCGGCAGTGATTATAACAAATATAACACAAAGTGCTATGTGCAAACTAATGTTGACAATTTATTTTCCGGCAGCGCTTTTGTAATTGTAATAATGGCAGTGCTTATTTTCGCTTCTTGCGTTGCGATAATCAATTCGTTTAACAGTAATTTAAAGGATAGAAAAAAGCAAATAGGTATGCTTCGTGCCGTCGGTACAACAAAAAGGCAGATAATAAATATTTTCGGCAGAGAAGCATTTATTATTTCCCTCATTTGTACACCTATAAGTATAATTATTTCTTATTTAATTATCAGTCTTGTGTTAAAATTTGCTGTTAAAGACGCTGTTATGACAAAAAGTGTAATTTCGCTTTTAATTGCGGCTGTTACAAGCGAAATCGTTGTTTTACTTGCCGCATTTATACCGCTTATTTCTGCATCAAGAGTATCACCTATGCAGGCAATAAGAGATGTTGAAACGGCAAGAAAATTTAAAAATAAAAAGATTAAATCAAAAAAAGAATTTGATGTGGCAAAGCACATTGCAAAAAGAAATTTAGGCTTTTACAACGGCAGCAGAATAACAGTCAGCGTAATTCTTGCGCTTACAATTATCGTTTCAAGCTTCGGCTTTGCCAATGTCATCAACGATACAAAAAATTATTTTTCAAACAACAATTACGATTATTATATTTCCTTTGCCAACGAAAAAGGATTAAGCGAAGCTGAAAAACAGGAAATAGCCGATATGCAATATATCGGTGAAGTAAGCGGTGAAAAAAGTATGAACATAAATATGCTTAGAAACGAGATTGACGACTTTTTCCGTGTTGTGATGTGTGATACTTTTTTGCCCGGTGACCAAATGCTGAAAAGCACAAATCAGTACAGTGATTTAATCAAAAACGGCAAACCAAATTCAAGCTACGAAGAAGGCAAAAAGGACCTTAATACGAACAAGGAATACATAAACCTTGAAATCACAGCCTATGAAAATTCATATTTTAAGAACATCAAAAATAATGTTGAGGGTGAAATAAATTATTCTAAGCTGAAAACCGGCGAAGAAGTAATTGTTGCCTCACCAAAAAAGCTTGAGCTTACAGCTTTTGTAAGCGGCAATGAAAGTGGATTTGACACAAATGCTGACAAAGAAATAGGCAAGAAACTCGGCAGATACGAATCTATTTTAATTGCTGAAACTCCGTTTAAAGTCGGTGATAAAATCACATTTGAACTTCCTGACAAAACAGTAAAAACTGCAACTGTCGGCGCAATCATTCGGCCAAACAGCACCGGTGGCAGCGAAGAAGAAGGTGACCTTGGCTCTAATATTCAAGTTTTAACTACCATTGACGGTATGAGAACTTTTAACAAGACGCTCAATTACAATTCTATTGAAATCAAATCAAGCGAAGAAGTCAACGACAAAATTGACGAGCAAATAACAAATGAGTTAAGCGAATTTGCCACAAAGTATGACGGTTATGTCGGTTCAATATATCAGCAAAACGAGCAAATAAGACAAAATCAAATAATAATGATTGCATCTCTTACAAGCATAATGATAATTTGTTTAGCCGTTTGTGCAAGCATTATTAACAACGCTATGAGTGCCAGAATAAGAGAGAGCAAAAAAGCAATCGGCACATTAAGAGCAGTCGGTGCAGATGAAAGAGAGCTTACAAAATCATTCATTTATCAAATGAGGTCAATGTTTGTTTGGGGCACAGGTATAGGCTTTGGTGTATACATTATAAGCTATTTCATCAAATTTTTAGTTGAAAAATATTACTATGCAAGTGAAAGTTATACATTAGAGTTCTATCCTTGGGCAGCGATAGGCATTGTTATAGTTTTATTTATAATTTGCTCAATTAACTTATGGGTTAAGGTAAGAAAAGAAATGAAAAACAGCATAGTTGAAAATATAAGAGAATTATAGAGGAAAATTATGAAAAAGCTACTTTGTATATTTATTTCAATAATATTATGCTTTAGCTTTGGTATGACGGCTTTTGCAGAGGAGGACGACACAGCACCGAGCGATACTCAAAGTGCATCGCAACCACGGTTAATGGTGGAAAGCTATACCCTTTCAAAGCCTGATTTAAAGCCAAACGAAAGCGCAACACTTGAAATAAAACTAAAAAACCACAGCCTAAAGAAAAATATAAACAACATTGCAATCACTCTAAGTGACGAGGCAAACGAAATAAGCACAATAGGTGTAAATTCAGGCTACATTGATAAAATTATTCCAAATTCCACCTACACATACACCGCCACAATAAGAGCGACGAAAACAGCAAGCGAGGGTGTGCACAAGCTGGCTGTCAGCTTAGAATATGAGGACGATGATTATGCTCAATATACGTCAACGTCGCAAATATCAATAAATGTTACAAAGAAAAAGAAGGCTTCAACAACAAAAAAGGCGGCTAAAAAGAAAACAACGCAAAATGCCTCCCGCCCGCAATTAATCGTCACCTCCTACTCTCTTGACGGCAAATACGTATCGCCGTCAAAAAGTGCAAATTTATCCGTAATTCTAAAAAACGAGAGCAAGGACAAATCCATTAAGAATTTGAAACTTACTATAAGCGAGGAAAAAAACGACATTAAATTCAAAAGGGAAACCTTTTTTGTTGATGAAATAAAGCCAAAGGGTATTTACACGTTAAATATTGAATTAACCGCCGCAAAAACGGCTGAAATAGGAGAGCACAAGCTCGTTTTGGCAAGCACTTATGAGGACAAATATTTCACCTCGTTTGAAAGCTCGGATAATGTTTTAATTAATGTCAAGCAAAAGACAGCGCTTGATTATGACGGCATTATTCTTCCAAAAAAGCTTACGCAGGACGATACGGCTACTATGGAAGTAAATTTGATGAACACGGGCAAATCGGCAATAAGAAATGCAAAAATCAGCTTTGACATTGACGGACTTGAAACGGGAGGAGTTCTCTTTATCGGCATGATAAAGGCAGGCGAAAGCAAGACGGGAAGCGCTAATTTTCAGGTAAGTTCATCTAAGCTCGGCGACGTAAAAGGCACGGCAACGCTGAGTTATGAGGACGATTTCGGAAAAAGCTACAGCGAAAGCATTTCCCTTTCAAGCACGATTATTAAAAAGAAAGCGGTAAAAAGCGACAGCGACATGGATAAAAAGAAGTCAAAATTTTCTCTCTGGTGGCTTTTTTTACTTATCGGCTTGGCAATCGGCGGCGGTGTAGGCGCAATAATTCCGATTTCAATCAACCAAAGCAAAAAACGCAAAGAGGACGATTTAAGATTATAAATATAACAAAAAAGGAACGGCGAGATTTTATTCTCACTGTTCCTTTTTCTTTGTCAGAATTTCTTTGGGCATTCAATTCATTCATAATACTTCATTAATTTATCATTATTTTGACGAAAAGTAAATATATGTGGCGTGAAATGACTGTTTTTCGGTGTGAAATGCAGAATATTAATGACATATAGTCATATTTGTGATATACTTATTTTTGTATTTGTTACTTATTTTTCGAGGAGAAGCAATATATGGTCAGTATTTATATTTGTGATGACGATAAAATATTCAGGCAAAAACTATATGACAATTTAAAGGCAAAATGCGAAAAAATCGGAATTGACTACACACTTTCGCTCATATCCACATTTGAAGAATTAAAGGAAAATTCAAGTAAAATAGATATATTATTTCTTGACGTTTTACTCGGCGATATTAATACAATTAATCAAATTATCAAAGATGACGTTTCCGTTACCTTTGAGCTTGTTATACTAACGTCATTTCCGGGTGAAATCTATAATATTTCAAAAATTTCACCGACATATTATCTTGACAAATTAAGGTCAGATGAAAAAAATCTCTCAAATGCGCTGAATAAATGTATTCAAAATCTTGAAAACAGACGAAAGCAGAAAATAATAATTGAGCACGAAAAAATAAGCGAAACAATCGATCTAAACGACGTTACTTATATCGAGGCGCAAAATAAAGCAAGTGTTTTGTATTTTAATGACGGAAAAAGCATAACGGCAAATATCAAGTTTTCAGATTTGCTTTCAAAATGCAGTATTAATTTTCAACAATGCAGCAGAAGTTTTGCGGTTAATTTTGATTACGTTTTAGGCTTCAAATGGCACAAATATATATTACTAAACGGCGAGCAAATAACAATTTTGAGAAGTAATTACAAGACGCTGACAGAAAATTACAAAAAATATTTGGAAATATAGCATAAATATCATTTAGTTTGAAAGGCTACGATAATAAATGGGACAGATAATAGATTTAAGTCACTTTTCAATTTGGCTTTTAATTCTTTCAATTTGCAAAGGCTTTGCTCTTTTCACGATTATTCACACACTTTATAAAGATAAATTCAATTCCTTTATAACGCTTATATCAACGCTTATATCAATTTCTGCTTGGAACTTAGTCAACCAATATTCCAAACTTTTAGCCGAGAAAGCGGATAACAGTGCTTTTGTAATATTAAGCTACGTATCGCTGATTTTATTTATATTTGCCGTCTTTGCAATAAGCATTGATACAAAAACAAAAAACAAAATCACAGGCTCGCTTTTGATATTTGGTTTGTATATTTTTATTTGGATTGGCAGCAGCGCAATTTTGAGTTTTATTTGGAGCAAAGTCGGATATCAGGATTTAATTGATAATCTTCCGACCTACAAATCAACAATAGCGCTCACCCTTTCAAATGCGCTGACATATCTTTTCGGCGGATATATTGTATCGTTTTTCCTAAGGCTTTCCAAAATCAAAGCAAGTGATTTTAAAGCAAAATATCTTTATTTTTATATTTTTCCTGTAACCAATATTTTACCGCTAATAATTTGTGCGTCAACAAAGGCGTTTTGGGAAGAAAGCAACGGCGATTTACTTTATCAAAACATTATAATTTGCATCACCTTTATAGTTGTCGCTATAATCGATTTTGCGACTATATTTGTTGTTGACTCAATAAGAAAAACAGACGATAAAAATGCGGAACTTTTAATATTATCGACTAAAAATGAAATTGAATATCAAAGCCTTGAATTAATCAAAGCCGAAAGAGAAGGACTCAGGCACATCAAGCACGACATTAAAAACATTCACCTAACTGTTAAAGAGCTTATTTTGTCCGGTAATAACGAGCAAGCGCTTGACATTTTAAATCAGTCAAATGATGAACTTACTGAAGTTGACGGCTTAAGGCTTTGCGGCAATGATATTATAAACACTGTTTTTTACATAAAATCAAAGGAAGCCAAGGCTGAAAATATTGAGCTTAATGTTGAAGTTGACATTCAAAATAACGTTAAAATTAAAAATATCGACCTTGCAAGAATACTTTTAAACCTTTGCGACAATGCGATTAATGCTACAAAGGAATGTAATAAAAAAGAAATTTATTTTTCAATAACTGCAAGTGATAAGATTATTAAAATCGACACAAAAAATCCGTTTATAAACAGAAAAAAAGTAATTCAAGAAGGCCACGGCAACGGAACAAAAATCATTAAAGAAATTGCCGAAAAGCACGGCGGCGATTACAAAGCAAGTAGCGAAAACGGTATTTATACAACTCACACAACACTAAGAAACATAGAAGCACATATATAAAAAGACGGGCTGAAACGATTTTCAGCCCGTCTTTTTTAATCGCAAATAATTTGAGCATTACTTCCGATTGTTCTGTCTTTAGTGATAACTATTTTATTATCTATCCTGTCACGTAACGCATCAACGTGCGAAATTATGCCAACAAGGCGATTGCCCTGAGAAAGAGAAGTAAGCGCAGAAAGAGCACGGTCAAGTGCTTCACCGTCAAGAGAGCCGAAGCCTTCATCAACAAACATCGTATCAAGTTTGATGCCGCCGTTCGATGATTGAATTTCATCAGAAAGACCGAGTGCAAGGCAGAGAGAGGCCATAAACGATTCGCCGCCCGACAAGGTGCTGACACTTCTTGATGAGCCATTAAAATGGTCAATAACATCAAGTGCCAAGCCTTCATTTTTCTTAAGTGTTTCGGCATCGCTCCTGCGCACCAATTCATATTGACCGTCACTCATAGTCAAAAGCCTGATATTTGCTTTTCTTATAATTGAGTCAAAATACGTCATTTGAACAAAGGTTTCAAGTGTAATTTTCTCCTTGCCCGATATATCGCCGTTAGCCGTTTCGCTAAGCGCTTTAAGCCAAACGTATTTATCATCATATCCTTTTAGGATATCCCTTTTTTTAGAAATATTATCTACAAGTAATTTATTGCTTTCAATGCGGGAATAAAGCGATTTTGCCGTTTTATCAATATCTTTTTTATACTCATTAAGTTTTAAAGACTTTTCATTAAGAGAGGCTAAATCAATTTCCTTAAATTCTTTAAGTGCATTTTCAAGGCTTGCTTTTGTACCCTTTTGCGTGTCATATTTTGATTTAATATCGTCAAAATCATTTTTGCTTTTTTCAATGGCATTTTTGATATCATTTGAAAGGTTGGTATATTCCTTCAGCTTATCTTTAGCAAGGTCGGCACTTTTGAAATCAAGTTCGCTTTTAATAGAGGTTACACGCTTTGTATTTTCCGAAATAAAAGCTTCATCACTTGCCTTTTGGGTATTGAGCGTTGATATTTCATCTGAAAGAGATTTTTGTTTTTCCTGAATTTTTGGAATTTCTTTATCTAATTTTTGATAAAGATTAAGCTTTTCGTTTGCTGTTTTAAGCAAAGCTAAAGTACAGTCATACTCTTTCTTTAAAGCATTAATATTGCTGTTATAATTGTCAAAAACATTGTCGTCTGTGCCGAAAAGCTTTTTAGCTGCAGACTTTACATTAGCGGCAATTTCATCAAATCTTGACTTAAGCGCAGACGCAGTATCCCTTGCTTTATCGGCTATTTCCTGCGCTTTTTTAACAAGGTTTTGCGCCGATTCAACGTCTGCTTGGCTAGGTGCATTTTCACTTTTTCTTGCTAAATTCGGGTGCGAAGTTGAACCGCAAACAGGGCAAGGCTCGCCGTCTTTTAACTCATCTGCGATTATACCCGCCTGCTCGTTGAAAAAGGCAATATATATTTGATTATATTCATTTTCCAATGCGCCGTATTCATCTAAAGCGGATTTTGCAAAAGACTGTGCGTTTTTAAGATTTTTTTGTTCGGTTTTGCACCTGTCAATTTCGGTTTTAAGTTCTTTTAGCGCTTCTGCTTTTTTGTTGATTTCTTCTTTTTGGACAGTCAGCTTTTGCACAAGCAAATCTGCACCCTTGACTTCTTCCAAAGCCTTTGATTTTTCATCAATTTCTTTTTCAAGCAGCGTTATTTCCTGCTGCTTTAGCTTAAGTGAATTATTGCTTTTTTCAAAACTTTGTGTCTTTTCATTTATGCTGTTTTCAAGGCTTTTAAGTTCGTCATACTTAGGCATTTTAGAATTAATCAGATTGATTTTTCTTGTTAAATCGTCAAGCCTTTCTCTTTGTGCTTCGGCTGATTTATAAGCTTTTTCGCACTCATTGCGCTTTGTTTTAAGTTCTTCAAGCTTGGCAGACGCTTTTGCGTATGCTTTCTTTGTTGCCTCTTGATTTTCGTAAAGTTTAATATTTGAATTTATTTTTTCGATTTCTTCATTAATACTTTCAATGTTTTTTTGAGTTTTTGTATATTCAAGCGTATCCTTATTGATAATCTCGCCTGCAAGTTTTATAACGTCCTCAATAAGCACATCACCGCTCTTTGCCATTTCAAGTTCAAGAGAAAGCGTGTCGTTTTCATTACACTTAAGCTGATTGATATACTGCTCAATGCCGCTTTTTTCTTTTTCACGGTTACGTTTAAGTTCATTAAAAAGGCTCGAAAGCTTAATTTCAATATTATGATAAGGCTCGGTTTTAAAAATCTTTCTGAAAATTTTGCTTCGCTCGTTTGTTTCACAATTGAGAAGTTTTCTGAAATCGCCTTGCGCAATCATTGCAATTTGCGAAAATTGATTTTTATTAATGCCGATTATCTCCTCAACCTTAGCACTAACCTCTTTGATTTTCGTTATAACTGAGCCGTCCGGCATAACAAGCTCGGCATTGGCGCTTTGCTTGGTAAAGCCCTCTCCCCTTTTATTCGGTCTGGGATATTCCGGATTGCGGTTAATTTTATAAATTTCGTTATTATATTCAAATTCAAGCTCTACAAAGGTTGGTGTATCTGCGCTTGCATATTTTGAGCGAAGAGTAGTATTTTCCCTGTAATTCCCGCTTGCCTCGCCGTAAAGCGCATAAGAAATCGCATCAAAAACAGTCGTTTTACCTGCGCCCGTATCGCCCGTGATAAGATATATTCCGCTCTTTCCGAGTTTTTGCATATCAAGGGTGACTTCGCCTGCATACGGACCAAATGCCGACATTGTAATTTTTAATGGTCTCATTGCTCTGCCTCCCAAACATTTTCAATAACGCCTTGCAAAAACTCGCTTTGTTCCTTGCTCATATCACTGCCGTTTTGCTTAAAATAAAGTTCGCCGAAAATTTCCGTCGGTGATTTTTCCTTAACATTTTCCACACTTTCAACTTTAAGCGCACTTCTCGTTCGGGTGTTGTTATAATCAAGCTTCATAATATTTGTATAAACGCACCTAAGCTTTGAAAGTGCGTCAACAACATCGTTTTCGTCAGTCAAAGTGATATGATAATAGTCCTCTTTGTGATTTAATTTTTCGTAATAATCTTTACTCATAAGTTCGTCATAGTTGCCTTCAATTTCAACCAAATCACGCTTGGGAATAAGCGGAATAAGCTTTATTTCAACATTTCCCTTTTCGCCCATTTCAACAACCGTAGCGCTTTTCTTATGCCTGCATTCCGAAAATGAATATTTAAGCGGAGTACCCGAATATCTGACAGTATCTCTTATAAGCTTTTGCGGTGAATGAATATGCCCGAGTGCAACATAATCAAATTTATCATAAACTGCTACATCAACATTATCCGTACCGCCTAAACTGATTTCTTCGCTGTCACACTTGATTGCACCCGTAACAAATTGATGGGAGATAATAATATTTCTCTTGCTTTCGTCAACGTCCATTTTGGAAATTGCTGCAGCAATTGCATCGGTATATCCGTTTATTTTCTCATCCGGGAATGCCTGCCTGACATTAACAGGTTTAATAAACGGAAGCATAAATATATTCACTTCTCCCCACTCGTCTTTAAGCGTATGCTTTTGAATAGTGCCGTCATAAACGGGAGAGATAAAAATATTTGCCCTTTCCATAATTCTTGAGCCGAATGCAAGTCGCTCGGCGCTGTCGTGATTGCCACTGATAATAAAGGCGGAAAGGGGCATATCGGAAAGTCTGAAAATAAACTCATCAAGCATTTTGACCGCCTCGCCGGACGGTTGAGATTTATCGTAAACATCGCCTGCGATAAGCACTGCGTCAGGCTTTTCCTGCTCGATTATTTCAAGAATTTTAAGTAAAATATATCTTTGCTCCTCAAGCATTGAAAACTCGTTTACTCGCTTGCCGATATGCAAATCCGAAAGATGAATAAATTTCATATCATCACCCCGTTTAAATTGATAATTTAATTATATATCAAATCAATATAAAAGTCGAACATAATTTTTAAACCGACGATATTCACTTTTTATAGTACAAAATAATAAAAAATGTAAATACGCTTGCAATAATATATAAAAATAAGTATTATATAACAAATGACACAAAATTCACTTTTTTAAAGGAGAATGGCTATGAATACATTTCTTTTTGAAAATGAAGAAGAAAAAAAGTATGCTCTTGCCTGCCTTGCATTCTCTAAATCACTCAATCTGATTGATGACGACAGCCTTGAGGGAGTAAAAAAGAGATGCGACGCTGAAAACGAAAAAAGAAAAGCACAACTTGAAAACGGTGAAACCGTATACGGTCTTACTCATTTTTCATATCCGGCTTTTCTTAATTTTGAGCTTACAAGATTAAAGCTCGACTTTGTAGGCGAAAGCGAAAAGGTAAAAAAAACATATAATTTTACTGAAATCACAAGAAAGCAAATGAAAGCTTATTATAAGGAAAACAAGGACCTTTTCACAAGGTACAACAATGACCGATTTTTCTTTTTTGAAGTTAAAACGGTTATTTATAAAAAGATAAGGGAGGCGCAGTACGATGAAGAAATCAACAACATACTTTGTAAGCTCGCTTAACGGCAATGACGAAAATGACGGTTTAAGCGAAAGCACTGCGTTTAAAAGCCTTAATAAAATAAATGAGATTGAGCTTGCACCCGGTGACAAGGTATTCCTTTTAAAAGGTTCTGTTTTTGAAAATGAATTTTTACATTTGAAAAACTGCGGCGATATAAACGGGGATATGATTGAAATTACGTCCTACGGCGATAACGGCGATTTGCCGATAATCAACACTAACGGCAAAGGCGTTTGGTATCAGGACTATGGCAATGAACTCGACTTTGGCGGTCACGTATATAAAGGCAACGTTTCTTCCGCAATTCTTCTTTATGACGTTGAAAATATACTTATTAAAGATATTGAAATAACAAATAAAGAAAAATTCAAGGATATGGAAAGCTACTGTGCCGCTGACAAGATGGACAGAACAGGCGTTGCCGCAGTTGCAAAAAACAGAGGCACGCTTCATTCAATCACACTCGATAACCTTTTTATCCACGATATAAACGGCAATGTTTACAACAAGCATATGAACAACGGCGGTATTTATATGACCTGCTTTAAGCCTGATGATGAAGAAAAAACAGGTGTTGCAAGATATGACGGAGTAACAGTCGAAAACTGCTTTGTTAAAAATGTCAGCCGTTGGGGCATTGCAGTCGGCTATTCATACCGTCACAAGGATTTTGCAACCAAAGAGCTTAGTGAGGAAACATTCAAGAAATACGGCAATGAAAACATTACACTTAAAAACAACTATGTTAAATTTGCCGGCGGTGACGCTATAACTCCTATGTACGCTTTAAATCCTTTAGTTGAGCATAATGTTGCGGACTCCTGTGCAACTGAAATGAACGACAGATATTATAAATATCCAAAAAAGCGTGCAGGCAAGGTTGCCGCTGCGATTTGGCCGTGGAAATGCAAGAATGCGCTTTTAAGATATAATGACGTTGTTGATACAAAGCTTAATCAAGACGGTATGGCTTATGATGCAGACTCAGGTGACGGCACAAAATATGAATACAACTACTCACGGCTTAACGAAGGCGGCTGTATGATGTTTTGCTTGCAGGAGGCAGTACACAACACATTTGAAAACAATTTAAGCTTCGATGACTTAAGCGGAACAATGACACCGGCAAGCAATCCCGACGCTTATGTTGCAAACAATACATTTTATGTAAGAGAGGGCGTTCCTTTTGTAAGAAAGAGAATGCACGGCAAAATGACACTTAAAAACAATAAAATAATCAAAATCAAAAAATAACAATTCGGAGGTAAAATATGGCAAAAAGCAAAGGCAGAGTAACAATTCCGACAGATATGGACGTTGTCAAAGAAACTCTTGAAATAATGAACGAATGGGGTGCAGACGCAATACGTGACTGCGACGGAACCGAATTTCCGCAAGAACTTCGTGACACAGGAGCAAAGGTTTATGCAACCTATTACACAACAAGAAAGGACAACGCTTGGGCAAAGGCAAATCCCGATGAAATTCAGCAGATGTATATTATGACTAAATTTCATACCGCTACAAGCGACACCCTTTCAATTCATCTTATGGATAATCTTTATCCTGATATGCTTAAAGTAAATAACCGTGACGATATCACAAGATGGTGGGAGGTTATTGACAGAACTACGGGTGAGGTAGTTGCACCGACTTCTTGGGATTATGACGAGAAAAGCGGCAACGTTACTATTAATAACTGTACTCCTTTCCATGAATATACGGTTAGTTTTCTTGCTTACATTATGTGGGACCCGGTACATATGTATAATGCGGTGGTAAATAAATGGAACGTTGAGCCGCAGATAACATTTGACGTTCGTCAGCCGAAAACAAGAGCACATTCGCTTGAAAGGCTGCGCAAATTTCTTGACACCCATGAATATGTTGACGTTGTAAGATTTACAACATTTTTCCATCAGTTCACATTGATTTTTGATGAGCTTGCAAGGGAGAAGTTTGTTGATTGGTTTGGCTACAGCGCATCGGTAAGCCCATATATTCTTGAGCAGTTTGAGAAAGAGGTCGGCTACAAATTCCGCCCTGAGTTTATCATTGACCAAGGATATATGAACAATACATACAGAATTCCGTCAAAGGAATTTAAAGATTTTCAGGCTTTCCAAAGAAGAGAAGTTGCCGCACTTGCCAAGGAAATGGTTGACATTGTTCACGAATACGGCAAAGAAGCTATGATGTTTATGGGCGACCATTGGATTGGAATGGAGCCATTTATGGACGAGTTTGCCTCAATCGGACTTGACGCTGTTGTAGGCAGTGTCGGCAACGGCGCAACGCTTCGTCTTTTCAGCGATATTAAAAATGTTAAATACACAGAAGGCAGATTTTTACCTTACTTCTTCCCCGACGTTTTCTGCGAAGGCGGCGACCCTATCAAGGAGGCAAAGGTCAATTGGGTAACTGCAAGACGTGCTATTTTAAGAAGCCCTATTCAGCGTATCGGATACGGCGGATACCTTAAGCTTGCGCTTCAGTTCCCCGATTTCGTTGAATATATCAAATCTGTTTGTGATGAATTCAGAACTCTTTATGACAACATTCAGGGTGTTACTCCTTATTGTGTAAAGAAAGTTGCAGTCCTCAACTGCTGGGGCAAAATGCGTGCTTGGTCTAACCATATGGTGCACCACGGTCTTTATTACAGGCAAAACTATTCATACTTTGGTGTCATTGAGGCATTGAGCGGTGCTCCGTTTGACGTTTCATTCATCAGCTTTGACGATATTAAAAAAGACAAAAATTTGCTTGATAATTTCGACGTTATCATCAATGTCGGCGATGCAGATACAGCGCAAGGCGGAGGAGAATATTGGGTAGACGAGGAAATCATCACCGCAGTCAAGAAATTTGTTTATAACGGCGGCGGCTTTATCGGTGTCGGCGAGCCGGCTGCTCATCAATGGCAGGGCAAGTTCTTCCAGCTTGACGATATTTTGGGCGTTGAAAGAGAAAACGGACTTACTCTTAACACCCGTCGCTACAACACTGAGGAACACCGCAACCACTTTATTCTTGAGGATACAAACGGCGGCAACGTCGATTTCGGCGAGGGTAAGAAAAATATTGTCGCTCTTGAAGGAACAACAGTTCTTGTTCAAAATGCCACAGAGCTTCCGTTTGCAGTTCGTCACGCAGAAGAGGTTCAAATGGCAGTTAAGCAATTCGGCAAAGGCAGAGGCGTTTACATTAGCGGCCTTCCTTACAGCTTTGAAAACAGCCGTGTACTTTACAGGGCAGTTCTTTGGAGCGCAAATTCTGAAAACGAGCTTCACAAGTGGTATTCAACAAACTACAATGTTGAGGTTCACGCTTATGTTAAAAACGGCAAATATTGCGTAGTAAACAACACTTACGAGCCGCAGGATACAACAGTTTATATCGGCGACGGCTCATCATTTGACCTTCATTTAAATTCAAACGAAATCAAGTGGTACGAAATATAATACAGACGTAAAAAACAGCTTTAGCTCTTAAGCATCAAAAAAGGATTAGACATTCGTAAAACAATACGAATATCTAATCCTTAATTTTTATTGAAATATTAAGATTTATTCATTAACGATAGTTTTTTCAGTTTCTTCAACCTCACTGCCCTTTTTGCTTCTTACATAACTCTTAAACGAATTAACGGCAATAATAAGAGCAAGTGTTATAAGCAATACTGCAACAACAAGCTGAATTACGCTTGCAAAAATTTCCTGTCCTGCAACAAGTGATTTAACAAGGCCTACTACACGCTGAATAAGAGCGGTAAATGTTACGCAAAGCATAATAATCATAGGCGGGAAAAGCATTTTATTGCTTCTGCCTGTTACCTTAAGGAATACGCAAAGAGTGATAAGAACAAGTGCACTCAAAAGCTGGTTAGCCGAACCGAAAAGCGGCCAAATTGTTTGATAACCAATCTTTGTAAGAACAAAGCCGCAAGCAAGAGTAAAGATTGTTGAAAAATATGTGTTGCACAAAAGTTTTCTCCAAGGCTTTGCGTTTTTCATATCGTCAACGCTGAACAATTCTTGGAAACTCATTCTGCCTATACGTGCAACTGCATCAAGAGTTGTAAGTGCAAGAGCAGAAACACACATTGTCATAAATACTGTTGAGAAATGAACCGAAAGTCCCATCTTTTCAAAGAAACCTGCAACACCTCTTGAAAAGATTTGGAAAGGAGTACCCTCGGCAGGAATACCGTTTTTAGCGGCAGCGCCTGCAACGCAAAGTGCAAGAACAGCAAGCACACTTTCAAGAATCATTGCGCCGTAGCCGACCTTAAGCATATCCTTTTCATTAGCGATTGTTTTAGACGAAGTACCGGATGAAACAAGTGAATGGAATCCTGATACGGCACCGCAGGCAACTGTTACAAACAAAATAGGAAACATTGTGCCGAGTTGCTCATTTTTAAAGCCTGTAAATACAGGTAAATTCATTGTCGGATGACCGATGATAAGACCTAACGCAGCACCAGCAATCATACAAACAAACATAATAGTTGTCATATAGTCACGAGGCTGTTTCATAAGCCAAATCGGCATAATTGCAGCAATAAAAATATATGCAAATACAATATAACTCCAACCGTCTTTGCCAAGAATGATAGGCACTTTCATTCCTATTGCAAACGAAACTACAATAAATACAACGCCTAATACAAATTCTTTCCAGCCTGAGAAATTAAACTTCTTTTGAATAAGACCGAAAACAACTGCAAAAAGCATAAACATAATTGATACCATACCTGCCGAGCCGTTTGTTGAAGCGGTTGCGAGCTTTGCGCCCGAAACAGCGTCAAATGCGGTGAATGTGCCCGAAACCATATCGGCAAATACTGCGATAATCAAAAGTGAGAAAAGCCAACAGAAAAGCAGGAATAGTTTTCTGCCAAGCTTACCGATATACTTTTCAATAAGCATTCCCATTGATTTACCCTGATTTTTAACTGATGCGTAAAGTGCACCGAAATCTGTCACAGCACCGAAGAATACACCGCCGATAAGAATCCAAAGCAAAACAGGAAGCCAACCGAACACAGCCGCCTGAATAGCACCTGTTACAGGGCCGGCACCGGCAATAGACGAAAACTGATGTGAAAATACCGTCCAACCGTTAGTCGGAACATAGTCCTTTCCGTCATTATACTTTACGGCAGGAGTTTCGGCTTTAGGGTCAATACCCCATTTTTTAGCAATATGTCTGCCGTACAAGACATAGCCTAAACCGAGAACAACAACAGCAATTAAAACAATTACAAGCGTGTTCATAAATACATCTTCTTTCTTTATTATATTAGCAGTCAAGATGCCCAACAAAAAAATAAACCTCCGCCAAGCAAAAACCGTTTCCGATTTTTTGCAAAGGCGAAGGCATAAACTTCTTATTTTCTTGCGCTTTCGTGTTACCACTTTGCTTGCCGACAAAAAGTCGACCGCTCAACCGTCGTCAAATATCAAAGATATTAACAGCGACTCATATAACGGTGAGAACCGGTTTCAGTTACTCGTTTTCTTTCGCTGAAACTGCTTGCAGGTGAGGGCAAAACGTTCCTTGTTGCTGTCTTGCACAACCGACAGTTTTCTGTAAACGGTGTACGCAAAGTCATTTCCTGTTCATTGCATTTGACTGTTTAATTTATGAATTAATGGTAATACCAAAATTTTAATTTGTCAAATGCTTTACGTTAATTTTGTCAACTTGAACAAATAGCAACTTTTATAAAAGTCCTCGTTTGTATATTTTTGAACATTTTGTAAACGAACAGAAAACACATAATATACACAAGTCGATTTTATTTTACATTGAATTACGCATTGAAAGATTGATTTTGTCGGTAATCATTGCTATAAATTCCGAATTTGTCGGCTTGCCACGTTCCGACTGAATTGTATAACCGAAGTATGATGACAAAACATCAACATCGCCTCTGTCCCAAGCAACCTCAATTGCATGGCGAATTGCTCTTTCAACACGTGAGGAAGTCGTTTTATATTTCTTTGCAACGCTTGGGTAAAGAATTTTAGTAACAGATGAAAGCATTTCGCTGTCGTCAAGGCAATATTTTATAGCTGTTCTCAAATAATGATAGCCTTTGATATGTGCCGGCACGCCGATTTGCCTCATAATATCTGAAATCACAACATCCATATCCTGTTCAAACATCGCTCTGCCCTTTTGAATTTCAGCCTTATGCTCATTCTTCCATGCAGTTAAGCGAGTAATTCTTTTCGCAACCTGAGCAGGCGAAATCGGCTTTATAAAGAAATAATCTGCTCCCAAAGACATTGTCTGTTTTTCAAGTTCTTCACTACTGATTGCTGACAAAACAGCAATTATCGGCTTTTCAACAGTATGGGTTTGATAGTACTCAAGCACATCGACTGCATCTTCATTAGTCATAAAAACATCCATCAAAATAACGTCAAACTTCTGCTTTGCTATAGCATCAAACACCTTAGCACCGTCATTTTCCATCGTTGAAACTTCGTAGCCCTGCGTTTCCAACTCTTTTTGACACTGTGTGGCAAATTGATTTGAATTATCTGCAATGAGCACTTTTAATTTCTTTTCCATAATAAAAACTCCCTTTTTTCATTTCTTCCACATTTTATCACAAAACAAATCCAATTTCAATAGTTTTTCTCCACTTTTTGTGATTTTTGTTCACGTTATGTTGACATATTATTATCCTCTTCAGCTTTTTTATCCCATTTCTACCCTTTTTCGACATAAATTGTGGAATTAAGCGAGTTCTGCTATTTTTTAAAATATATTGTTTTTGTCAAAATTCTTGTAATGATTAATTAGCTTATAGAATTAACGATAATCAAATGCACGAAACAGTAACAGGCACAGGGGATTTTGACTCCTGTGCCTGTTACTGTTTCTCTTGAAGCTTTTGGTACTATCACATAGAAAGTTGTACCAAATCAACATCGAAATTCTTAGGAAAATCAATCGATTAAGCACTTTTTAATGAGCATTTTAAAATATCCGATAACGCATTCATAGACTTCTTCTTTTGCTTCTTCGCTATCACTATTAACATATTTCAAAAATGATTTGTAAAAATTAAATTTTCCGTTCATGTCCTCAGAACTTCTTCTAACAAAATCATTTAGCAAAAACTTTTTAGTAAGCATATTGTTTTTTCGGTTTGAAATATCCATACACTCAATGCGATGAGTGTTTTTAAGAATAGAACAAGCTATAAACAAATCTTTCCAGTAATGTGTTTCTGACTCTATTAGACCTGTATCAATAATCGGATTTAAATTTCCTAAGATATAGTAATTCCCCACGGTCAACATTGGAAGCAAAAACTTTTTAATACAATTTACATAACAATATTTCCATAAATCTTCATAATTTACCACTAACATCGTGTCATGATGTTGGTTTCTATAACTTGTATTTTGAAAATTTGCTTTATTTAACGAATTAATATCACGGAAATTGTAATGATATAGCCCAATGTCCGAAGTGCCATTTAAGTCTATACTTGTGACAGTTTGATGGATATAGTCATGTCCAGCCTGCTGTATTTTGGCTAATGAAAATTTTTGATTACTTCCATAAATATCAAATACGAAATTTTTTATGTAATCATAATCCATTCCTTCGCCATTTAATTTATATGTAGCAATCAAAATGGGAAAAGGTGTTCCGCCATATAGGTCAGAAAAAAGAGAGCTTTTAAATATGATTGCATCTTCAAGCACATAGTTGCTGTTTAAGTATTTCATACTTTGAAAGTTAACACGCTTAATCAGAAAAGACAACGGATGTAATACACATATATACCTTGGTGATAGTTTTGCGTATGCCTCTAAAAAAGAACGTCCGATATCTCTACAGTGGATATCAGGATCTTCAGGGTCTCTTTTACTCTTTGCTTTTGTACTATATCGTTTATTTATACTCGAAGTATCATTGTATGGAGGATTTCCAATTATTATTAAATCATCATCTTTTCGCAATCCATACTTGGCTCGATTGACATTTAGTAATGTATTATCTACTCCAATGTTTGTGAAATTAAACAAGTCTAAGATTTCTATTGCTTGCGGGTCAATATCTCGTCCTAAAATATGACAATCATCAAATAGTTCGAGAAACGCACCACATCCACATGCCAAATCCATAACATAACTGTCTTCCTTAATTTTGGGTGCAATTCTTTCTTTCAAAGTTTCAACAATTTCTTTAGGAGTATAATATTTTCCTAAATTGGCTTTCTTGGAATCGGGTAGATGACTTGAATAATTATGCTTAATATACTCTTTAACTTTGCCGATATCATTAACGGTAAAGATTTTTAGAAAGTTAATTAACTCATTTCGTGCATCTTTATCACAGTTGATACTTATAAAAATTTCATTATCCTTATCAGGGTTAAAATAAACACCCTTCTTTACTACTATTCTATTAGAATTATTTAAATTAAATAAGAGTCTTAAACCATCTGAAACACACATATTAAATTTATCGTCTAAAATAAAATCGAGTGCATATTCTAAATGATCTTCAATATTTACTTTGTGTTGTTGATTGTTAATATATTCAAGAAAAATATCTCTGTTTTTTTCATCAAAAACTAAACACTCGTCCAAATTTACATCTTGCCATCTAGCTTTATTTGTTTGCGTGTAATAACGAATGACACGACCAGTAATTACAAAAAAGCAGGAAATGATGAAATTTTAAAAATCGGCTTAGTGCGTTCATATATCTCTTTTATCGCTTCCTTCAAAAGGGTAGTAGAGTTTTCCTTTTTAACTTCTCCAATTAAATTATGCGACGTTAATAAGAAATCAGGGCCACTACTTCCCCAAGCTTTAAAAGGAACTTTGTTTTGCTCAAACCAAGAAATATAGTCAGAATGAAGCATTATTTCAGGTTCTTTTTTGTCTTGTGTTATATAAATATTACTCATAATTACGCCCTTATTCTTTCTCTAAGATTTTCTATCTCTGCTTGATTGTTTTTAAGATAATCGACAATGTCTTTTGGGAGTTCATTCCTCCCTACAGCAGCTTTGTTGTAAAATTCAGCCTTCTCAGAACTGGTCAGGCGTAATAGTTCGACAATACATTCTTGCATATCAGGAGTAGGCGGCTTGACTCGTCCGTTAAATACATCGAATAGATATGTCTTGGAAATACCTAAATCGGCAGCAAACTTTGCTTGTGAATAATTGTGATCTTTAATCAGCTTCACAAAATACGCACCAAAGCTGCCAACCGCATATTCCTTTTTTGTCACGCCATCACCTCTATTAAGTACATAAGTAAGCTAACTACTTTACTATTATATCAAGAAAAATAATAAATTGCAATATTATAATATAAAATTTACGAAAAATATCTTGTCCAGTATTGACCATATACTTGTTATTCTCATATGATTTGCAAAAGAATCATAACCACCAGTTGAACTGGTGGTTTGCACAGGCCCTATAAGGGCCGCCTACTGGCTTGCCGACTGAAAGTCAGCACTAATAGTTTGACATCGCATTACTATCTCAGGCAACCGCTCTCGTGCGGTTGTCTTTTTTATGCCTTATTTTTTCTTGTTACCCGTAAACGAGTCTACATACTCTTTGAGTGACATTTGATCATTCGCAAAATCTTCTTCTAACTGATTTTGTATGTATCTCTCTATCACTTTCTTGTTTCGACCGACTGTATCAACATAGTATCCTCTGCATCAGAAATGCCGATTGCCATACTTATACTTTAAATTTGTGTGTCGGTCGAAAATCATCAGTGTACTTTTTCCCTTGAGATATCCCATGAATTGTGCTACACTAAGATACGGTGGTATTGACACCAAAAGATGTATATGGTCTTTGCATGCTTCTGCTTCTATGATTTCTACACCTTTTTACTCACACAATTTTCTTATGATTTCACCGATATCTTTTTTCAGTTTTCCATATACTTCTTTTCTCCTGTACTTCGGTGCAAAGACTATATGGTACTGACATCTGTATGTTGAATGTGATAATGTTTTTATTTCATTATTTCCATTCTTTTTTATCATGTTTTTAACCTCCTGTATTTTAGTAACGCGGCTGCCAAACCGTTTCTATTATACTTGGAGGTTATTCTTTCGCCAACATTCTCGCCTTGCATTAAGCTCGGCGAATTTATTTTTACTAAAGCGTTCTATTTCCCCCGGTAGAACCGGGGGTTTACTCTTTGCTGAAGAGACAAAGAAAAAAAGAGCTATCAGACTTGATGTCTGATAGCTCTTAGTTTTATGTGAATATTATATTGTTGCCATTTGGGGTTGCAAAACTCCCAAGACCCTTATAAATAGGGCGTTTTAAATTTATTATCAAGTTGCTACGAAACAGTCCACCGGACTGTTTCTCCCAAATCATAGATTTGGAGCAACGGTCTCGAAATCAACCTTATTGATTTCTCACTCCCACTCACTCAATTCAGTTATTTACTAAACTTTTTTGTTTAATAAATATTTTGCTTTAATACAGATAATCTAACTGTTTTTTACTAAGTTTTTGTAACTCAAAGTTTACAGTATCAAAACAGTATCACCATCTGCCATATCGTTTGTATTGTATCATAGGTGTATATCAAAGTCAACACTTTAAAGCGATAAAGTTATGTATGATTTGATTTTATACATTTAAATTTATCAACCAACTTTTTTAATTTGTATTTGGGATACATCAATTCATAATACCAACCAGTAAGATTTGTATCAATTTCCTCTACAATGCGATTAATGTAACTTGTAATAATTGTAGGTGAATCTTCACAGGTTGATATTTCCTTTTTAATAAAAAATTCATCTAATTCATTTATAAAAACATTTATAACCTGCTTATTACCGTTTTTAGCTAGTTTATATTCATTGAAATGAAATGATTTTACTGCAATTATTTCTCGTGCATCTAGTATTAATTTATATATTTCAGTTCCAATTCTTTTATGCAACTTTTTGTTATTAAATAAAAACGCAAAATCGCCATATGCATCATCAAGTTCAGAATAATCAAACTCATTAATAAGAAGTATCGTATCAATTTTCTTATCGAAATCATATTCAAAATGATATTTACTATAATTATGAATAGCTTTCTTTGCATATTGATAAAAACGCTCACAAGTTTTTCTTCGCTCATTAAAATAGTTTATTACCGACATAATTAAAGTTAATAATGAACTCCCAAATATCCCTAATAATATATTAGAAGTAAACGAGTAACGGTTTCTATAAATTATTGCTAACAAAAAAGAAACAATTGTAATAGGTGTAAGCACAATTATTGCAATCTTATTAGTCCTCATAATATCACCTTCATTATATCTATAATCATCAATTAAAATGGCAAATCATCATCTTCGACTATCTCTTCATATTCATCAAAAATTCCTAAAATGTTTTTAGCTCTATCTAACAAATGATCATATGTAAGAATTGATATTTGATTGTATGAAGCGTTAAGTATTCTGTAAGCTTCTCGCTGTTCATCGTTCCAATCATTAGAACGCCCAAAAATCAAAATACATCGTGGTTTTATTACTTTACTTTTGGTCTTTTCAATAAATTTAGCACTATTTGCTTCACGCTCAATAGCATAAATATAGTTGAGGCATTGAGTAATAGCTTTAACTAAATCAGTAGAAGGAACATAATTATTATGATCTTTTGTTGCAGACCAAAACTGCAAACCGTTTGGTTTTTTTATTTCTACCAAATCCACGAATCCATCAAAAGCACGCATTATATAGTCTGCAATATTTTCAGTATCTATATTTCGTTCATCAATAATTTGTGCAAAATCTGAACCGAGAACCCATTTGTTTTCAGAAAACCAATTCTGCCAAAAAGACTCAGGCAATGTTTCTCCAAGATTTCTTTCAAAATCAATAAGGGCATCTTTCTTTTTTATGGATGTTGCAGCAACAAATACATTATCAGATAGAATTCCTTTTTCAATCAGAAGTTCGGCAGTATCGCTATTCTTTTCAACTAACTCTTTAAATTTATTTATAAGCTCTTCATCATCATCAGATATATTTATATATTTTCCGGAGCCAAGATTTACAGGAACATAATATTCAGAAATACAACTGATAAGAGCATTTAATTCTTCATTATCTAATGTAAGTTCACTTTTGGGTTTTTCATTTTGAACTTTATCAAAAGGAAATAGATATCTTCCTATTTTTAATGATATATCTGGTTCATTGTGATGCTCATGAGGAATTTTCATTAGCATTGCTTGAGAGTACACACTTTTTTTCGTTTTAAGAGTGTGCGGAGGAGCATAATCTATACCTTTTGAAGATGTTTTAATTTCGCTCATATAAACCTCCTTTGGTGTTTCTTGTTTTTTGTTATGATATCAATTTTATTTACTGCTCAGTTATATGGCTTGCAATGCTTCAAGAGTATGTGAACTTTGCTTTTTTATTTTGCTAATATACGCTGTCATATAATCATAGTCGGGATCTCCATCGGTATTTACAGGCAATTTTATTACAAAATTCCTCTTGATATGAGCATTTAATTCTTTAATAAATGCTCGATAATTATTTTGACTCTCTTTAAATATTGCAGTGGCAATAAATTGCTTTGCTTCAAAGGTGATATTTTCTTTTGGAATTAAAACTGCAACATTCTGACTCGTATAAAAAGGTTCTTCCTGAATAAAACATGAGCCCAAATATGCACCGCCTAACGCTAAAGTTAAACAACCTGAATCATAAGGAGTTAACCCCTTTATTTCGTTAACTTTTTGGGTTATACCATTATTAAAATTTGAGCGACCTACAAAGCTTATTTTAGGTATGGCTGTATCCATTTTTGCTTTATCTAATTTAGTACCGGAATCGATCTCAAATATATCATATAAATGAAAGTTTCGCCACTCTTTTACATCGATTTTTCGAAAAACAGCAGATTGCTTCGCTGAATGCAATTTAGTCAGCGAAGCGCTGACTGCAATTTCTCGATTTTTCATATATTCTTCCATATATGAAAAATCAGGTTGATGATTTTCATCAACAGGGAGCATAATTGTCTCTTCTGCAATAACGTCTTTATTTGCCATATCGCTGTAATAATACTTTTTACAAACCGTGCTTATAATAGTTGCTATAAAGCACCCACTGTACTCATTGATACTATCATTATATAGCATTATTATGGAAGATCCAGCGCCACCTCGACCTAGGAAATCATTCTTTTGATAAAAAGCGCTGCCATCTATTGGGCTTACAGTAATGCAGTTCCCCTTATCAAGTATTTCCCCAGTTTTAGGACATAAGTATTTCAAAACGCCGTTATTGTGGTTTCCTGACGCAACAAAAGGCACATCACCATCGTCATATTTTGACTGACTTCTCGCCGCTGGGCGCTTTACAGTAAAAAGCGAACGGATTTTAAAAGGCTCCCACTTCGACGTATCAATTTTGCCCACTGCAATCACCTCCGTTTTTCAGCATAATTGAAACATAATCATCTTTCGACTCCACAGAACTGCTATACAGTACCTTGGTCAGCAGTTTTTCGCCAAATTCCTTAACATCAATGCCTTGTTTGAACATTAAATAATCCATCATTGTTTTGGTGAAATCCTCTTCGCTAATTTCAAATTCTTTTTCTGGAACCTGATAGCTTAAATGTTCAGAAGGCTTTATCCATTTTATTGTGTTATCACCCGATTGTTTTCGAATTATCTCAACCCATTTATCCTCAATGCTCTGCCATCTATCCTTAATATCCTGTCTGCCTTGATTTTTGACCGTTTCCAAACCATCATCCTCTATATAGCAGGTAAAAATCTCTTTATTGTTTTGTGGAGTACCTGACTCAAAAATAAAGATGGAAGTTGTTACACCCTCAGAAAATATCTTTTCTGGCAATTTAATTATTTTCTCTAAGGTGCTATGCTTGAGTAGTTTAGTTCCGTTATCCTTTTCTAGTTTTTTATCAGGGAGAATAAAAGCACATTTTGTATGCGGCGGTAAACTTAGAAGAATATTGTTTACGATTGTTAAACAACCGTATTTGCGCTCAAAGGGTGGATTCATCAAAACTTTTGTTATGTAGTTATTTATAAGTACGAGGTTGCCGTTCTTGTCCTTCTGAAATTCTCCTTTTTTGTTAGTTTTATAGCTTTTTGACTTTATCCAGTCGCAAGCCTCTTGTGTACGTATGTCCAACTGTTCCAAATTAGTTTTTCCATCTTTATGGATAAACATATTTGCACTAAAGCAAAACGATGCGTTATTTACCGCTTTTGTTTTATCCATTCTTTTTGTCCTCCCGTATTTTTAAATCAAGACTTATTGCCAAAGCCTTATCAAGTTCTGATATTTCCTCTTGTGTCAATTTGCCTTGGTATTCTTCTAATCTGCTTTTATCAACAGTTCTGATATGTTCAAGCAGAATTACCGAATTACACGGTAAGCATTTATTTTCTATATGTACATGAGTAGGCATATTTGTTTTCAATCTGCTTGTTATTGCTGCCACTATTGTTGTAGGGCTGTAAAAGTTACCTACATTGTTCTGCAGCACAACAACCGGGCGATATCCTCCTTGTTCACTTCCTGTTACGAGGTCTAAATTTGTATAATATATTTCACCTCTGTTTATTATCCTCATTTTGATTCCTCCGATATGTAAAGGAATACAGGCGGCTCGTGTTTGATTGAATAGATAATTATCACTCTGTTACACCGCCTGTACTCCTCGTTAAAATTGTTTTGCGTTATATGTCATACTTGTCCACGACATCCCTGACATTATGGGCATATAACAAACTAAGGCTGGCTAACCTTATCATTGGAATCTCACCACTCCGTTTCCACCGAGCTGCCCTCATTGCCTGCGACGGTTTTATCACGCTCGGACTGTGACTGGACAGAAGTATCATTATCCCCGTTATCTGTCATCGCATACCCATTAGAACCGCTAATGGCTCGAAATTAAGAATCCAATAAGACAATAATGCTGTTATCTTAATTTCATCTGCTTGTCCCATTTCGTGAAACAATAACAGGAAAGTATTTGCTATATGGCTATTCAATTGTCAAGGTGCAAAGAGTTTAAAAATAAACCCTTTCACTATACGGACATTTTGAGGGGCAAATCTCACGGTTTTTCCAAAAATTTTTTCAAATTATTTTTTATTCTGCCTAATCGCATTGAAATTGCATTAGGTTTTACACCTTCCTGAACGGCATAATCGTTAACTGATACACCCTCAAAATATATGGCATTAATTAAATCTCTTTGCTTTGGTTTTAACTTTGATATAGCAGTATGTAACAAATCTGTTTTTGACGGTTCTTTAAACATAGCTTCAATCTTGTCATTGTTATCAACAAAATCAATTCCGTCATATATACACGCCTCAAGATGATAATGCCGTCTTGATTCTTTCTTTTGATTTGCACTTTCTGCTTTATCTAAATCAATCAAAACATCTGACCAGTATTTGTTAATTTCAATAGTGTTTTCTTCATCAGAAAACTCATATGTGTATTTCACTTTTAACCTCCAAATTTTGAATTGTCTTGACTCAAAATTCGGAGATTATGGATATTCAACTATGTATGGTTGCCATACAATAATTAACATAAAAGATCCTTTCACTAATGAAAGTAAAAGAAATAAAAAGCAGTTATGATTTTCAAAAGATCTCCTTGAAAATCATAACTGCTTTTTTTACATATTCAATTATCGTTTGTCATTAACAATTTTACAGAATTTAACATGTAAAATCATAAATGCACAAAACATTTAAGATTTTTCAACTTTAATTTCAATGTGTAATTTGTTTTACAATACCAATTATAATACATCTCTAGTCCTTAATTTTGGTTATAAAATCTTTAAAAATTCAGTGAAAAATTCTTTTTCATTCTCCATATAAGTGTTGATACATTGCAATATAGATTCTATTAAATTTGGATTAATTGAACGATTCCATTTTAAAACCATTAAAAACAAAGATTCACTTATATGCACATTGTTCTTTAATAAACTATTAAGAGAATCATTGATTTCAAAAAATTCTGGTATTAAAGCAAAAACTTGTGCACGTTCTTTTAACATACGAAAACTGCGCATATTGATTTGTTCATTTTTTTCTAGTGATGGTTTAACATATTTATATAAATACTGATATGCATTAACTCCTTTTCTTGAATGTTTGGTATGTAAATATCGTTTAATGCCTCGTTTCATAGATGAAATACTAGTTTGATAAAAGTTATATTTCGGATTTATTCTCAAGGCATAAAATTTATATAAATGTTCATGATCTGTCCTAAAGGCTTTATCAATATCTGTGAATAATACCTTCTGTGTATCATATTTTCTCTTGTCGTTATAGGCGATCGTATCAAATTCGTTTAATTCATCATCATATCCAAATATCAATATCTCATGATTATAATAAGCATTTTTATAATAAATTCTTTCAGGAATATATTCTTCATTAACACACAAAAATACATAATAATCTTTATCAAGAAAATCTTTTACTTTTTTTATAACATTTTTAAGAGGATAATGTAGAGAATATTTTACTTTAAAACAATTCCAAAACCAAAAATATGGACGAACATAAGTCAATGCATTATCATATTCTTTTTTAAAAGCAATATTAACAAAATTCTGAATTAACCATTTTTTTGAAAAAGTATTGGATGCTTCCAAAATACTAAGTGGATATGCAGAAGTATGTAATTCGCGAAATGAAGGTTCCTTTTCAATGGGTAATATTTTAAACATAATCATATTTCCTTACTTTATTAGTTTAATCTTACTTATCATAATACGATTTTTCCTAGAAAGATAATCCAAATTGCATTTTTTTCTTATTTTTTTTATTAAGTACAGAATTGCAATTCACAAATAATATTGCATCATAACGGTACTCTGTTAATTCGTTTTTTACTGTACCAATTTTGTTAGTAAACACAATTTTATTAATCGAAGGAAATTCTATCATACAATCTTCAAAAAAACCTTTAGGATAAAACACTTCACCATTTGTTTTTAATTTTGTATTCGCATCAGGATGATTTTTTTTATAGTTTATAAGAGAAAGCTCTAACCTTTCTTTTAATTCAAGATCCATAATATCACCCAAAAATATTATGCCTTCTGCTGCTAACTTATTGATACATTTACCTAACACTTCCCGAAAATAGTTATAACCATGAAAGCATTGAATGACACTATTCAAGATTATTATATTAAATTCTTTGACATTAATCTTATCAATATCATCAGCAGGTAAATTGTAAAACTCTACATTATAAAATCCTAATTTTTCTGCTACACAGCGATCTTTTTTCAATACTGTTGATGACAAATCGACAGCATGATATTCGCCTACAAATGGTAGAATCTTAAACATAGTTAACCCTGTTGAACAACCGATTTCCAATACTTTTGTATCATTATTTAAATATGGTTTCAACTTCTGATAAACATTTTCTGAAAACTCATTCATCTCAAATTTGGAAAACGGCTCACGATTATAACTATTTACCCAACCACCACCAGCTAATTCGTCTTTCGCATTGTTAACCGTGTATTCCCAAAGTTTTTTATTCATAAGATGATTTTTTTTAATATCACTAAATTTTAATGGATTTTCGCAATTTAAAATATAATAAGTATGAAAAGATTCGCATTCCCATTGCAATACATTCAATTCTTGAATATATTTTTGCTCGCTTATAATTTGTTCTATGTTTCGCTCTTTTATTTCTTTTTTCAAATCTTCGTGTTTTGAAAATTTGAGAAAAGAAACCTCATTGGCACTAATATGTGTTTTGTCTAAAAAACTTCTTAATAGTTCAGGATCGTCTACTAAAATGGCAGTTGTTAAAAGTTCTTGGCGTGTCCACTTTTTTGATTGTATAGTCATAACATCAACCTTCACATCTATATTTAACTATATTATTATAGATTGCGTTTATATTCTCAAAATTCTCTATAACAAGATCAGTATCCTTAAATTCAATTCCAAAAACTGTTTCTAAAGCAATTATAGCTTCTACTAAAACAATCGAATCCATATTAAATTCACTTTGAAGACTACTTTGATAGTCAGCTTCACGAATTTCTCTTTCTACTAAAGGACTAATAATCTCGGCAATCGCCTTTTTTGTAACTTTCATTCTTTATTCTCCTCATAAAACAATTTTGCTAAAAGCCATCGTTCCAATCCAAATCCCACACAACCTGATACAATGCTTCCTTTTTGATCAAAATGAAATGGCATACTAAAATGATTACCATGGAAATTAAAAGATGCCACTGCAACATCTTCACCGTCAATTGGAATTATTACTTCAAATTTTTTCTCATTTGCTAATTGTAATTTCTTCTTAATTTCATTTCGCTTACATGAAAAAAAGACATCCGAACTTTGTACTAATTTCGCTTTTGGTGTGATATTTTTAGCATATGTAATTGTCTTATCCATAATTTCTTTAAGCATTTTGCGAACATAATCTACAGACCCTACAAACACCATTTCACGAACAGTATAATCCCAAAATCTACCTGTTTCATTATAACGATTTCCTTCATATCTATAGACTCTAGCTTTAGTGATAATATTTTGATTTTGTATTTTTTTACCCTCAAGCATTGGATAAATATGTAAACAAGCTGCTGGTGTTAAAAATTTGTTATGTGTTTGTAAATCTTCATTTGTTACAATCTTATTTGCAGAAACATTTGCTAAACGGTTCTCTTTTACTGTTGAAACTGAAGATAAGTGATGAGGGAAAGATTCAAAATAATTACATTTAGCTAAAACATTTCCATCAATCATAGCTGGAATAGAGTACCGCTTAACATCATATTCGTTTAAAAAAGAAACAAAATCCTTGTCTAATTGTTCAAACATCTCTGTTTCCTTTTCATATAAACACAAGTAGCCTTCTTTTTTAAATATTCTATCAAATATTGCCATATTTATTTTCCTCCGTCTATTTACTAATACGCGTATCATAGTTTGAATATTTTTTAATATTGTTTTTTGCATTTTTCTTTACTTCATTGATACTTTCATCAGAAAACAATTTGCTTACCAAATCGCACTCCCAATTTAAAACTCCATCAGAACCATTTTCAAATCCATATTGATTTATAAAAGAATAATCTGTCAACTGATTCTCTAACTTTTTTATTATTTTTTTAAAGGCGTTCGATACCTGATAAATTTGTGTGCAATAATACAAACAAAAATAAACTGGCTTGATGGTATGTGTTTGTCTAACTAAATCATAAAAACAATCGGAAGAATATTCATCTGAATACTTTTCAACCAGACCAAAAATATCTCCAAAATTTCTTAATCGAAATGCTTTTCCTAGAACTATTTCACTAATAGTGGTACAGTCGCCAAATGTATGTGTGCATAAATGAAGTAAAAGGTAATCAATTCTTTGTCTAGGGAATTTTACATCATTAACGATAATATCTTCTGATTGGTTTAGCTCATTTGAAGAATCAATAACATATCCCATTTTATTAGAAAGCGTATGAGTATGTTGCACATCAATGTATAAATTAAACTTTTGATTTTCTACCATTAATTCTTTTTTAAACTCTGGAAATTCATATGTATTAAGCAATAAAAACAGTCGTTCTTTTTTATTTTCAATTCTGCTTAAATCTTTATTGTTAAAAAAACCGTATTCACCTAATATTTTACACACTTCAAAATAATCATTTTTATTTATCAAAATATCAATATCTTTATATGTACGGGTGTTTATTGGATATAAAAGTTCTTGTAACACCATACCCTTTAAAATACAAAATTTTATATGCGATTTCTGAAATTCTTTAATTATACAATTAATTTCTTGTAAATAGAGTTCTTGCTTTACCTTATATCTTTCAAATTTTTCCTTAAATTCTTTTAGTATTTCACAAGGAATAATGTTTTCCAAATTATTAATTTTAAGATGATAAAAAGCAATAGATATGGTACGATGCCGTTTCAGTTTTTCAAATATCATTTTCCAATTCAAATTAGTATTAGATAATTTCAAAAGAACTTCTTTGTCTTTACAACTTAATTGAGGCTTCGATAGTAGAATTATTAATTCATATTCAAGATACATTTCATTTCACTTAACTTTCTAATTTTATTGTTATATCTATAATTTATATTAAGAAACAGCACAAAATATTGTATTTCACCTTTGATAATTACTTTGACAAATATGAGATATCATAAAGCATTCACGCATATTGGTGTTAACTAGCTATTAGTCAAATCATTAATCAAAATAACATTATTAACAATAATATTGTGCTTGTACGTTCCAAAGTTCAAAATATTTGCCATTATTATCATTGATTAATTCTTCATGCGTCCCCGTCTGAACAAGTTGAGCTTTATCAAATACCGCAATACGCTTGCAAAATATGCAACTCGAAAGTCTATGAGAAATATAAATTGCCGTTTTATCTTTGATAAATGAATTAAACTGGTTATAAATTTCATTTTCTGCCAATGGGTCAAGTGCTGCGGTTGGTTCATCAAGAATCACGATAGGTGAATCTTTATAAAGAGCTCTAGCGAGAGCAACTTTTTGTGACTCTCCGCCTGAAATCTCAATGCCAAATTTATCTATACCTCTAAATAGGTGTGTCTGTTCTTTTTTGTCCATTTTTAGTACTCGTTCTTTAATATTCGCCTTATCCAAAACATCAAATAGTTTTTCGTGATCATATTTGTCATTTGCCGATATGTTTCGAACGAGCGTCGTTGAAAAAATGGCAAAATCCTGAAATACTACAGAATACAAATTTTTGATACTTTCTTTGCTGTATTCCTTAATGTTAACATCATTAATTACGATTTCGCCTTCTGTTGCATCATATAATCGGCAAAGAAGCTTTATAAAAGTCGTTTTTCCGCTACCATTTCTTCCTACGACTGCAAGTTTTTCTCCATTATTAATTTTTATATTTATGTTTTTTAAAGCGTAATCCTCAGCGTTTGGATATTTAAATGAAACATTCTTAAATTCAATTTCAAATTTACCGTCCAAATCAAGTCGTTTACTACCATATTTCATTTCATCTTTGGTATTCAATATTTCAAAATAGTAATCGATAAGTGGCACAATTTCCTCAGTTTTTCCGAAAGTTACGGTCATTTTCATTATACCGTTTATAATCTGCATAAAAGCACCGCAATAAAGTACTAATGAACCTATACCAAACAAACCATACAAACCTTTTACACCAATAAAAATATAAATTCCAAATCCAACTATTGCTCCAAGAATTGCTACAAATGAACTGGATTTTGCGGAATTAAGTGATGCTTTTCTTAGCACTTTTTCCCCATCAGTTAGTATTTTATTGGTAGCTGTGTTTTCAATAAGTTCCTGCTCCTTATATATTCTAATTTCCTTTCCTGTCTTGTAATCAGAAAACATATTTAAAAAATAATAAAAGATCCTGTCTAGTCTTGAATATTCATCAGAAGCTTTAAACCACGCTTTACTCATTCGCAACGCTACTACTAAAATAATCGCAATCATTACAACTATTGCGAAAAAAATCGTAATCAAGAATATTGGCTTCTCAAAATAAGAATTACCTGTTGTTTTAAATCCTATTTTCAACAATGGTACAATAAGTACAACTGATATTGCAATTGTTATAAATCCAGACAAAAATTCACGTAACAACCAATTTAATTGTGAAAAAGACGAAATAACTCTATCTTGTGCTTCGGAATGTTTATGAACAAGTTCTTTAAAGCCACCATCTTCAAGTTTCTGATATTCAATTGTATAAAGTTTTAACGCTATATTTTGAAGTTCTTTGTTATACATTAAAGAGCGAAACATAATACGGACATCCGTCAAATAATTATTTAAAAAGAAAAGCACAAAGTTTATACCAATAGCCAAACCTATGTATAATACAAGTTCACTTGTTTCTGTCCCAAAGCCGAGCAAATCAATAATTTTTGAAGTAAACCAAATGTTTACGAATGGCATAACTGCGGTCACTGTAGCAACTGCCAAAATGGTAGGTATTAATCTTTTTTCAAGACGATGCATTTCTTTAAAAGCATAAAAAATTAATTTGAACTTTTTCATTCTGTATCTACTCCCATTTCTTTATAATAATAACTCTGGATTTGATACATTCTGTAATATGAACCTTTTAGCTCCATAAGTTCTTTGTGTGTTCCACTTTCAGCAACAGTGCCGTTTTTTATAAATAGAATTCTGTCGCAGAATCTCGTTGATGAAAGTCTGTGCGAAATAAAAAATGAAATTTTTTCATTGGTCATTTCATTGTATTTGAGATAAAGTTCGTTTTCTGCAATTGGGTCAAGTGCAGCAGTAGGTTCATCAAGAATAAGGATAGGCGCGTTCTTATAAATCGCCTTCGCAAGCAACAACTTTTGTTTTTCACCGCCTGAAAAATCAACTGCTTCTTTATAAACATCGCGCACCATTAATGTATTTTCTTTTTTGATTAGACTTTTAATTTTTTCTAAGATGCCCGCCTTTTCAAAAGCTAAATAAAGTTTTTCTTTGTCATAGTTAGCACAAGCACAGATATTCTCAGCGATGGTCATCGGCATAAAAGAATAATCTTGAAATACTGTTGAAAATAAATTGAAATAACATTCTGAAGGAATATCGCTACTTTTTTTTTCGTTAATTAGCACATCTCCGTTTGTAGGAAAATAAAGGCCGCAAATCAGTTTAATTGCAGTTGTTTTTCCTGCTCCATTTTCACCTACTATAGCAATATTTTCTCCTTTTTTCACCTTAAATGACATGTTTTTAATCGTGCTATCATTTGCACCAGGATATGTAAAACATACATTTTTAAATTCTATTGAATCAACATTATCAAATTTAGTTTTCACCTTATTGTCATCATCGTTGTCAGAACTTTCAACAAACTCACGAAAAGCCTTGCAGCCATTACAGCAACGTTCCAAATTTGAATAGCAATAAACAAGATTTATAATCCAGTTTGAAAAGCCTGTTATAATTCCAAAATAAAAAATAAAATCTGATAAAGAAAGCTTATTTTGGCATACCAAATATGTTAAATACCCATATGCAACAAGTTCTCGAGCAAGATTCAATAATGCCCTTGTAGCACTTACGGTTACACTTTGATGCAAATATTTTAAGGTGATTTCCTCTAAAGCACGAATAAGCTTTGCAATGGAATACACAAAATAATCTGCAAAACTGTATAACCTGATATCTTTTGCTGCTTTTATATCCTTGCTTAACGAATAGAAATAATTAAATTTTACAAATATTTTGCTTTTCTCATCTTGGACCGACTTTTCCTTTTTATTCAAGTACTTTAGCAAAAAGAATTCTCCCACACTTGTGAAAAGCACAATCAAAATCATATAAATATCAATTTTATAAATAAGAGCAAGAGATGTTATCACACCAACAAAGCACATCAATGTTTGATTGCAAACAAGAATGAATTCAGAAGCAGATGAATTATAACTGCGATAAAATTCCATTGCTCGCTGATTTTTTTCTCTTCCTTCTAAGCTTTCAATATTTACATAGTCTGTATTAAGATTTTTACAGAAAGCCATAACCGCATAACGCATTCGAATTATCCTAGCACTACCATTGAGTAATTCTTGCATGAATGGAACAAGCCACGTTGTAAGTGCAACAAACACGCTCAAAATTGCAACCACTATTGTTAATCTACCAACGCTGACACCTTTTTCAATACAGTCAATCATCGCTTTAGGAATATAAGCTGTTATAATTGGTTGCAAAACAAGAGCAGGAACACTTATAAATAAAAATAATAAACCTTTATTATCCCATTTAAACCAATTTAATAGCATATACTTAACATTATTTTTCATGAATTCTCCTGTTACAATAAATATGTAAATAAGTCATATCAGCCAGATATGATTTAATTCGACTCAAGCTTAAGCTACAATAAGAGGAGTAATTGGTCTAACAGAAATCTCCTTGGACTTAAACGTCCGTAATTAAGACAGTCAGCCATCCTCTTGTTGCAGCGTTCGATTCAGCAGGTTGAACCATAGCGTCCGTGTCACCAAACAGATTGAATAGGCAATGAGTAAACGATGGTCACTAATTACACAAATCATTTCTTGGAGGTGTTGCGATGAACGCTGTTAGTATTGATATTTCCAAAGGAAAAAGTACAGTTGTTGTTATGCGTCCCTTTGGAGAAATCATTGTTTTACCATTTGAAGTAACCCACTCTGTCAGAGAACTCAGCAAGCTAGCAGCTATGCTGAAAAGCCTGAAAGGTGAAACTAAAATTATTATGGAATGTACAGGCTCTTATCATTTTCCTGTTACTAATGCTCTATGTGCAGCAGGACTATTTGTTTCTCCTGTTCATTCTCTATTAATTCACGATTTTGGTAATAATACTATCCGCAGAGTCAAAACAGATAAAGCTGACAGTATTAAAATTGCTAATTATGCTTTATCTAACTGGCTTGATTTAATTCCTTATTCTCCCGAAGAGGACTTACGGAAATTATTAAAAACCTACAATTGTCAATACATTAAATACTGTAAAATCAAAACTCTTTCAAAAACAATCTAATCTCTTTACTTGATATGACTTTTCCCGGCATAAACCGTTTATTTACATCACCTGCAAGAGATTGTGACAGTCATCAGAAATGGATTGATTTTGTTTTCAGATTCTGGCACGCTGAATGTGTCTTCAAACTATCTAAAAAGGCTTTTTTCAATGCTTACATAAGCTGATGTAAACTCAATTTTTATCAATGCAGGCAAGATAATATTGATGAAATCCATGAGTTTGCCAAATCCTGTGTTACCGTTATGCCTAAAACTGATATTTCTAAAACTCTTATCCAGCAAGCCGTTTTACAATTGAATTCTGTTTGCGAATGTTTATCTGCTCTTTCATCACAAATGATACAAATCGCACAAAGACTTCCTGAATACTCTTTAGTTCACAGTCTTTATTGTGTCGGTAAACATTCTTGCTTGTCAGCTTATTGCTGAAATCGGTGATGTCAGACGTTTCCCAAAAAAGAATTCTTTAGTTCGTTTTGCCGGTCTCGAAGCTCCTCCCAATCAATCAGGTACTATTGATCTAAAAAAGGTTCTTCTCACCTGAGAAAAATGCTTTTTCAGATTATGGATTGCTATATCAAAACTGCTCCATTAGATGAACCTATTTATCAATTCCTTGATAGAAAGCGCATCGAAGGCAAACATTATTACTGTTATATGACTGCCGGCTCTGCTAAATTTCTTCGCATTTATTACGCTAAGGTTTCTCAGATCCTGAATTCTTCTGTTTGATTTTACTTTTCTTCCGACAGCAAGTTTTTCTTCGCTGTCTTTTTCGTTATGCCTATTTTTTTTTACCTTTGTTATTTTTTTGCTTGACTTTTATTAGCGGGTCTTATGATTTCATATAATTACAAATTCTTGCTTTGATGTATGTAATACAAGTTCCCAATTATCAATATGAATTGTTCCATGCTTATTAAACTGATAATTTAAAAATTCAATTTTTCTAGAATCACTGATTTTTCCACAAGAAATATGTGGAACAAAATTTTTCAAATCATTCATAATAAACATATCAATCATCCCATCTAAAAAAGAAATTATACTCTTATGCAAAGCATTGAGATAGCTGATTGGTTCTAATTTCAAATACAAATGATCTTTATAATATGAATTATTCAAGTTCATAATATCAAAACCAACAATATCAATAGTCTTTTTATTGAACTTGAGACGATTTTTATACAGCACGTCTAGAATATCTTGTGTCTTTTGAGGAAATAAATCATCCTCATATCCCAAATATTTTATTGAAATATGATGACTTATGCGATTATTCAAACCACAATTTTGAATATCTTTTGAAAGAAAAGATATATCATTATAATTAAATTGAATTGAAATTGTGTAAGGAAGTTTATCACAACATTCAAACCAAGACATTTTAAATCACCTCGTCTAAAAAGCAAGATAAATTTTCATCTCGGAAATCATTTTGATAACTATAAAAATCAATAGAATCAATTGCTTTCTTTACCTTTTGTTCATCTAAAATACTATTGGACAACCAAGGATACCCAATCCAACACAGTTGATCTGATTTATTTTCTATGAAATTTTGCTTTAAAATAGAAATCTTTTGTTCGAATTCGGTTAATTTTATTATACTTTTTTTAGTACAATTCCAGATTAGGTCAACATTAACTACTATATCTATTGTCGAGGTAAATTGTATTTTCTTATCAAACAATTCAGCTAATTGTTTATGTGAAATAGCTAGTTTATTGCCATCCCGTTTTAATGATTTCATTTGTTCCCAAGACATATTAAGATATTCTTTTTTTGGTGTATATCTATACAGATCCTGTAGACATGACACATCATCAATACTTGTTAAAAACTTTCTTAATTGCTCATATTGATTTAAATTACCTACACCAAGAGTTACAACAGTTGGCCAACCCCACATTCGAAATTTTTGTTCATCATCTATTCCAATAAAAACTTTATCATTTGCAATTAATTTTCCTTGTTTGGAATCAAGAAAGTTTAACAAACAGGATGTTTTTCCTTTCCCAGAATTTCCACATAATAGTATACCTTTATTTTTATATTCAATTGCTGCAGCATGATAGTATATATAGTTTTTTGTTAAAAAAGATCTTAAAAAAATGCTACGAATTATTCTTGTCGGAGTAATTTCAACATAAGGATCTAAAACATTGTAGAAAAAATAAAAATCACTTTTCCATTTTGCGAGCAAACATATGTGTTGGCATTTCTTTTCGCAATAATCAGTAATCAAATCATTAATAGAATAATCACCGTTTTTATAGTTTTTATCTTTTTTCGTAATCCAAATTGTAATAAGTAGTTCATCATTAAGTTTTGTATGATAATAATATCCATCCATATGTTTGATTTGTTTCCAACTATGCTTTTCGTATTCTCCAGTCATATAACCCATAAAGTTATTTATTTTGTCTAACTCCATTGAAAACAAATTAATTAATCCACAATTAGTCACTTGTTGAAAATGTGGTCCCAATCTTTCATTTGTTATATCAATTATTTTATAATTACTAGAATACAAACAGACAGTATTGTTATTTACACTATAAATTTGAGGTTTAATTTTCCTGTTTGAAATTAGGTTCTTTTTTGTAGTAGATAAATAATCCATTATATTGAAACATCTCATTAAAACTAACTCCATATTTATTTCAATCTTTGCTACCAATTATTTTCCATCGTGTTTTTTCTAAATTTCCATACTCATTAATCATGCACATAAGTCTATATGAATTTTTTCCCGCGATTAATGTATCTAAATATGAATTTGATTTTTCTATATCTAAGTCACAAATAGAATTATTTTTAATTAAACTCTCAATACAATTTAATGAAGCAATAAAAAAACAGGTCAACTGTGAAAGTTGTTTAATTTTACAATCTGTACCGTCAAAAAGTTCATGCTTATTATTTTCAATGTTTTCTAATAAATCGCTATTGTTATTTTTGATTAGTAAAGAAATTAAACATTTATATCCATTAAACGCTAATAAAAATAATTCATGTGGTTTATAATTAAAAATTGCTTCATTTTTTTGAATTAAAACTTTTTCAAATTGTTCTAATAAATTTTCAGAAAAAAATTTTAAAACAGTTTTATTATTCTTTAATTTTAATACTTGATTAACTCGTTCTTGATTAGTAAGTTCAAATATTCCAAAAATCGGTAGTAAAGTTCTTAATATATTTAGAAAACTAGAACATAGAAAATAGCAAAACTGTTCCTCATATTTCTGATTGAAATATGAATCTTCGCATAAAAACCACTTATTAGACTCAATAAGTAATATTTTTAAAGCTTTAACTATTTCAATGTTTTGAACTTTATAACTGTAATTATTTTGATTTACTGTTGGTAATAATTTAAGTAAATTATCTCCTTTAACAACTTTGCCGTTATTTTTTAGTTCAAATGTAGAGATTCTTAATTGAGCTTTAATAAAAAAGTCTTTAGATACAGAATTAACATCAACATACGGCGGAAACACAATGGAGGAATTTTCTTTCAAATAATCAAAAGATTTTTTCATTAATTTTTTTTCGAATTCTTTATTATCCTCATTAACTGAATCATTTGGCACTACAATAAATTCAATATCACTTAGAAATTCAAATTGATTTTTTATCTTTCTATATGTTAATCCATTATGTGCCGTGCTTCCATATAGTATTATACTTTTACATTCCTTATCATATATATTAATAAGAGTATTAAGCATGTTACTAATTTCATTTGGATATTCATTAAATATTCTTGATTCCATTATAAACACATCCTTTTCAATTTATATTTTAATAACTCTCTCTATTTTAATCAAAACTGTAATACATATCAAGAAAAGTTATTATCCTTCAACTCCTAAATTCTTCATTAGTGGACATAGTGGATCAATTTCATTTATATTTTTATATAAGTTAAGTGCTCGTGCTCTACAACCGCCTCTACAATTAAGATAATTATTACACTGTTTACAAGTATCATTTCCTTTTACTGTTGTAATTTCTAATGATTTTTTCCATAAATCTATATAACTGTCCTTTTTTATATTCCCTATAGTATATGATTCACCCAAAAAAATACATGGAGAATAATTTCCAACTTCATCAATCCATACGGTTTCTTTACCACAATGACATCCAAAATCGCTGCTACTTATCCAAAATTTACCACAATCAATAACATTGGGATGAATTATTTTTACGTTTGACTTTATATTTTGTATTTCTTTAAGAAATTGTATATACTGTTTTTGAGAAATAGTAAAGTTTTGATCTTTTGCTCTTCCAAATTCCATAAGAGGGGTAAATCTTAAAATATCTACTGAATATTTTTCAGCAAGTTTTATAATTTCTTTATATTCATTTATATTATACTTACTGAGCGAAACCCTTATAGCAGTTTTGGAATTAGAATATTTTTTCAAAAGCAATAAAGCACTAATTGCTTTTTGATATGTTCCTCTACCTCTTAAAAAATCGTGATTTTTTTCTAATCCTTCCAAACTAATCCAAATGGTATCTAAATCACACTTGTTTAATTCATTTATTAATTCTTTTGTTAATAGCAAACCATTTGATACAATTGAAATAGATAATTGTTTACTTTTACCATATTGTAATATATCTAAAATATCATCTCTAATTAAGGGTTCACCTCCACCTATACATATAAAGAAAGTACCATAACTATGCATATCATCAAACAAATTAAAAATTTCTTTAGTAGTTAGTTCATTATCCTTCATCTCTCCAGAATCTGAAAAACATTGTTTGCATCTTAAATTGCATTTTTTGGTAATATTCATTGATATTTTTAAAGGAGCAGATAATTTTTGTTCAATATTGTTGTTTTTTTCTACCAATAAACTACCACCTTTTAACAAATTTTTTATGTTTTCAGAATTATTTTTATCAAAATAAAATTCTGTTTTTTCATAAGAATCATATACTCTTAATCCAAAAAATTCATCAAATAAAAAATATCTCATTATAAATCATTCTCCCCTTGAATCAGACTTGCTTTTATTCCAATTACTATGCTGCATGTTATGAAAATTCAAATTTTCACCACATGTGCGACAACAAGATTTTGGTTTTCCTTCACAAATACTTTGTAACAACCAACTATTTTGCAATAGATTAAAGAATTCTCCTTCAACTATATCTTTTATTGACATATCAAATGCTGAAAGATTAACACCTTTACTCAAATTATATTCATTTAATTCTTTATTATCTTTAACGCCAAATAAGGAACCGTAACAAATTTGTTGATAAACAGTACAACACGGATAGACGTTACCGAATGCACTTACAAAAATTCCTTTACTTTTAATTGCTTCACAATCAATTTTTGCAATATCAAAATAATCATCTAAAGAACCATATTTATCAATTAACCTATATATTTCTTTCTCAGAATCGTTGATAAACATTTTATTTTCTGGTAACTCAAGATAATCAACTATTTCCCCATTAGAACTATAAATAGGATGTCGCCCATAATCAACAACTGTACTATCTAAATTTGGGTCATTTTCATATAAATTTTTAAAAAAGCGACTCGTTTTTTTTACTTGAAACTCTGAAAACCCAAATTGGTAACTCAAAATTTTAGCTTGTTCAATTTCATTTTCATTGTGTTTAAAAGCAATAAAGTCCCATTTGGCTTTACCTCCTGTTTTAATAAACGCCTTTGCGTTTTCTATTACCTTATCATATTCTGTACCAATTCTATAAATCGAATTAGTTTTACCAATACCATCAATACCAAAGATTACATAACCATTTTTTATTGATTTAGCTAATCTTTTCCACCAATCTGTTGAATGCAAACTACCATTTGTATATAGATTAATCCGAATATTCTGATTACACTCGTAAAAATAATCAATAATTTCAATTAATTCAACAGCATTTATTGGATCACCAAAAACTCCACAAATACTAATTAAATCTAATTGCTTAATAAAATCGTAACAAAATATTTGTTTACAATTTTCAAGCGATAATTCCACAAGTGGAAGTTTATCACGAACCTTTCCTTTATAATTTCTAGCACACATTGGGCATAAAGCATTACATTTTGTTGTTAGCTCTAAGTGCATACCTGTGATTCTATTATAACTAATGCAATCCATTAGCAAATACCTTCCTTCAGAATATTAATTTATCTTCATGTTGCTTGATAAGAATGTTAATCAATTCAACTACTTTATTAATTTTTTCAGACATAACCAAATCAACATTTAAAACTATAGCCTCTGGAGATAAAGAAATAGCATATGTTAAATCAACTATATCACTAATAGATGGTATATATCTATAAATGCAACTATTCATAAAGCCCGTTGCTATATACAAATTCACATTATTTTGTTTACACAAATTTGAAACCATTTGTTCATAAGCATAAATCTTATTAATTGGTGAATTAAGAAACAAATCTCCTCTACCCAACATTATTGAATCAGACTTGTCTATTATTTCTTCTATATTTTTTATTCCTTTTTGTGTTTCAATTTTGCTAATTATTGAAAAATTATATGTTTTTTTTAAGTCATTAATTTCTACTAAATCAAATTTATTTTCAACAAAAGACAAAGCAATATCATTGGGCATAATATTCTTACATATTTTATTAACTACATTACTATAAGTATTTTCCTCTAAAAATCCAAAGGAAATTGATTTCATATTTTGTAATTTAAATCTATTAAGCGCCTTTAATATAATGATATTTTGATTATTATAAATCTCGGTCACACAAAATGCACCAGAACCATCGTCATATATTAGTTCCATTCCCAATCTGAAATTTCTAATTGCTAAATCATTGTCTAACCACAATTCATTACATTTTTCTTCTTTTATAAAATTATATTTTTTTATATGAAGTATATATTTTTCACCATCATTAATTTGCATACTATTTTTCTGACACACTATTCGCATTTTCTTTCTTGGATATGGAATATCAATAATGGTTCTAATGTCATTTCCTATACTTTGAATTTTTAATACATCTTGATAAAATAATTCTTCTTTAGAAAGATTCCCTTCTATTTTTGAATAATTAAAACGATAATCGGTTATCCCAAGTTCATACAAATTAGAAACTTTGCTAATATAGTCTTCATTAAATCGATGTTTTATTGTTCCTATTATTTTCATAATTTTGAAAACCTTTCCAAAATTGAAATTCACATCTTATTCAATTCAAATAGAATAATTCTTTACCCTATTTTGAAAAATTTATAATTTAATTGTATAATTGTAATCTAACCATTTAAAAATATATAATATATTAGTAACTATTCACTAAATTAAGTAAGTAGAAGTCAAATGGTATATCTTGTTTAAAAAACTTAAATATTCAATCAAGCTTTTCTCTTTTTTCTTGCATTTTTTTTAAAATTATATCTGGAATTGGATTAAACCCTAACTGATTTTCTTTTGTTGATTGCGAATGGTAATCACTTCCACCACTTTCAAGCAAATTATATTTTTCACATAACTTTTTCGCATAAAATACATCATTTTCTGTGTATGTTGGATAAATTGTTTCAATTCCGTCTACTCCAAATTCAACTAGTTTTTCTATAATCAATTCTTTTTTTTCTAGCGGCAATCGATTAATATGGGGAATAATTACTAAACCATTTGCTTTATGTAATAATTGGATTGCTATTTGAGGGTCCACATTAACTTGCTTTCTATATTTTATGTAGTGATTACTGTTGCAAATGGTCTCTTTGATATATTTATTAGTTAAATTTTCATTCAATCTATATACTTCTGTAATAAATCGTGACATCCTAGACTCTTTAGTTATTTTTGGTGTTACAATACCTTTTTTATTTAACTCTAAACTTAGATTAACTAAACTTTTATACCTTATAAAATAAATATGTTTAATAAATCTGTTTAACTCTATATCATAAGCATCAAAAAGCAACCCAATCAAATGAACATTCACATTTAATATTTCTACAGATATCTCAATACCTGATATTAACTCTATACCCCATTTTTTGTTTTCTAAATGTGCTGCTATAGAATAGTGATCAGTTATAGATATTGCTTTCAGATGTTGTTGTTTAGCTAAATCTATAATTTGATTAACTGTCAACTCACCATCTGAATAATTTGAATGTATATGCAAATCGACCATTTTTTCTCCTACTTAAATTGACAATATTTTATTGTATCAAGCTTACTTTTAGTTTTGCAGCAATCATTAATAAGGAAATAAGAATCAAACTCAAACCACATGAGTATGAAATAAACAACTTATTTTCAATAAAACAAAACACTATATTTAAATCAATTATAGAAAGAATAATTGATACTACTTTAAATAAAATTTTTTCTTTTTTAGATATCGATTTATTATCGTTTTCTATCGGGGATAGAAAAGCAATTATAATAAAAGATATCACAACTGAAAAAAGAAAAATCATTTGATAATTACTCTTTTCCAAAAACCTAATCAATAATAAAGAGTTTATAATTAAAAAGATCGAATTTAAAAAACAATAAAAATATTTTTTGCAGTGCAATCCGCCCGTAAACTTTCTAATTAGTAAAAAAGGAAATATAAACCATGCACACTCTCTCATCATTCCAAAAGAAAAGCCAATAAAAATAGAAACAAAAAAGCCAATCACACCTTGTGATAAAACTTTTATTGCGTATTCATATAACTCTTCATCATCTTTACTAATATTTTTGTTTTCGGATAAAAGCAAAGATAATTTTTTATAGTACTTCTCCATTATTTAAATAACTTAAATCGTTTTATAGATTCCGGTTCTTTAGGCTCATTAATTAAAAAGCAGCTGGCAGAATTAGCATTAATCGCTAAAACGATTGTTAAGCAACAAACAATTGCTGATGAAATTTTTGATAAAAGATTCTTAAATTTTTTCATATATATCACTCCTTGACAAAATTTTACCATATTTTTCATTAACTTTGTTTAATTTGGAAAAAACGATAAGGATTGCAGTAAAAACGATAATTTCATGCAAGTTTTATAGTTATTTGTTTAATATAAGTATATTTATTTTGAAATATTATATATTTTTACTCTATAAGTGTATTTTACACTTATACTTTGTTAACAATACAAATCACTCTTGTTAGTATAAAAATGAGGTGATTTATATATGTATATTGATTTTGATTCATTAGGTAAAAGAATTGCTCAAAGAAGGATTGCATTAGGTTACAAGCAAAACGAATTACCAGAAAAAGCTGATCTATCAAATAACTATTTGTCAAATATTGAAAACGGTCATTCAATACCTAGTTTAACAACATTTGCAAATTTATGTATTCAATTAGAAACCACACCTGATATGCTTCTCTTAGGAACAATAAAAACTAATGATATACCACAAAGTATAATTGATAATATAAAATTGTGTGATGATAACTCTTTATTATTAATAAGTGATATAATACAATGCATATTAAAACAACAAAAGTAATATCGTGACAAATCCCCTTCAGTAATGTATAATAAATATACTGGAGGGGATTATGTATGATAAACTTGTTAATATGTGATGATAATCCTAAAATAACAAAACAGGTGAGTGAACTCATTGTTATTTTTGAAAAGAAATATAAAATTAATTTCTTAATTGATATTAAGCATTCTGGAGATTTCGTACTTAATAATAACAAATCATATGATATTGCTATTGTTGATATAGAAATGCCTGGCATAAGTGGATTAAGATTATCCGAAAAGTTAAAAGAATTAAATTCTGATATTATTGTCATAGTATTAACTTCATTCCAAAATTATTTAGACAGTGCAATGAAAATACATGTGTTTAGATATCTATCAAAACCACTCGATAAAAATCGTTTTTATTCTAATCTCAAAGAAGCAATCGAAGAATATCGTCTTATAAGCAAATCAATCATATTGAAATATAATGATGAAGTTCATTTAATAAAAACAAAAGACATTTTATATATTGAAAATCAAAAATATGGTTCTATTGTATACACCACTAGAGGTGATTTTTATATCAATATAAAGCCTAAAGAATTAAATCGAAAAATTAATCAAGATAAATATTTCATTTTTTCCCATAACAGTATTTTGGTTAATCTACAAAATGTAATTGATTTTAATAAAACAACTATAGTCTTAAGAAAAAATGAGACTGAAACAGTCACCACTTATATGTCACAAAGAAAATATACTAATTTCAAGAAAGCATTTTTTGATTTTGCAGGAGGATTAAAATGACAACAATATGTTTTTTACTAACATACATTTTTGAACAATTTGTTGCATACATATATTTCAGCAAAAAATTAACTCAAAAAGTATCAAATAAACAATTGCTTTCATCATATATAATATCTTTTGCTATTCAATTTGCAGTAAATTTCACTAATATTCCTTATTTAAACTTACTAAGTTTCCTTATCTGTAATTTTTTAATAGCATATATTTGCTACTATTCATCAATTAAACAGGTGATTTTCAATGTATTGCTATTAGAAAGTTTAATGATAGTAACGGAATTAATTATTATATATTCAGCTACATTATTATTTAAAATTGATTTGAAAAACTACTCCACAAATCCATATATATTTACATTAGAAACAATAGGAACAAAAACTCTTTACTTTGTATTTGCTTATATATCTTCAAGAATTTCTTTCAAAGAAAAGAAAAATGCAATTGATAAAGATTACTCATATTTACTATTTTTTCTTCCATTAACATCAGTAGTATTAATTATGTCGCTCGTATATGTGTCTATTAATCTTGATTTAGATCAAATAGCAAACATTCTTTTTATGATAATCTCTTTTCTGCTTCTCATAATTAACATTGTTGTATTTTTAGTGCACGAAAGAATCATATCTACATTAACTAAAAACACAGAACTTCAATTGGAAAAACAAAAAGAAGAAATAAATCAAGAATATTATATCGAATTAGAAAGGCAATATGATGTATCAAATATATTAGTTCATGATATAAAAAGATGTTTACTAAACATTCGCGAATTATCTAATTCAAAAGATTATAATGAAATCATTAAATATGTTGACTCAATATACCAAGGCTATGAAATCAAATCACTTAAACAATATAGCAATAATAAACTAGTGAATGTTATCGTAAGCAGATATGCTCAGTTGTGTTATGAAAATAATATTGAATTTTGTGCAGATATTAGAAATATAGATTTTTCTTTTATTTCTGATAGCGATTTAACATCATTATTAGATAATTTACTTGAAAATTCCTATGAAGCATCTAGGAACTCACAAGACAAACTGATAAATTTAAATATAGACATAAAAAATGAATCTTATGTTAGAATAGACATGAGTAATTCATGTGATAAAAATCCAATAAAAATGAATAGACACTTTGAAACTTCAAAGAAAGATAAAAAAAGTCATGGATTTGGATTGAAAATTATAAATAAAATCATAAAAAAATACAATGGGAATTTTGAATATAGTTATGATATTGATTCACATATTTTTAATATTTCAATAATATTAAAAATACAGAAATTTTTAATTAGTGTCTAAGCAACAGCACTCTGGGTAACAGAGTGCTGTATTTAATTTATTTACTTAACATTATTCATTTTTGGCATAGGCACATTGTTCTTAGCTATACTTTGCCCTCCGCCTTTAGAATCTTTATCCTTATTTTTCTTTTTCGGCTAATTGCTTAACTAGTGTATCGTACATTTCTGTTGCTCGGACATCTACATCATGCAAGTATGAATTTAGTTTACATTGAATAAGCAAGGTTGTATAAAACGCCGGTTTGTATTGCTTTATATACTCCTTATGTTTTCTGCCCCAATAGCCTATTTCATAATTTGTATCGGTCGATACAAGATTTGGAATATACACATCACCTACAAGTGTATAGCTAATGCCTGTAATTTTGTCTGTTATATATTTTTTCATAAAATCACCTATACCTTTCTTTATTTCTCGATTGAGATTGTTTTAGAATTTCATCAACATTTTTCGGTCCGATTATTCTGCGAAGCTTGCTGTATTGAGCAAGCTTTTTATCTGCTCTGTGAGCCATCTTGCTAAATGATTTTGCATCTTTTTTATAAATTTCGACATCATTTTGAAGCCTCCCGATAATTCTGTTTGCATTAAAAGCTCGTGCCACTGCTTTAAAGCATCTTACAATCAACGCTTTTACCATTTGCTTTAACTTATTGAACATCGGTTCAATCAATTTCTTATACGCATTTGCCGACATAAACGGCTTGGGTTCGGGTAAAACGAATTTGTCATCAAAACCACTTTCATCAATTTCCTGCAATTCATTATTGCAATTTTGATAACATTCAATTTCATTTTTAAGCATATCGACCTTTTCTTCAAGCTGTATAACTTCTTTTTGCCGTTCTTTCTTTTTATAATCGAGAACCGATAAATGCTCTCTGCTTGTGTGTTGATTTTCCCATTCGATATTAAATTTAAGCATAGATTCGGCCAATGATTCTTTTTCGGAATTCACCCATAATGCCCATTCTGTTTCTTCTCTGCCGTTACCGACAAAGCCTTGATTTGCAAGAGCCTGTTTTAACGATACTCTTGTATCAAGTCCACGCTTGCTTCCGGTTGTAAATGGAACAAAATCAATGTGCAAATGCGGTGTTGCCTCGTCCAAGTGCATATGAGCGGAGAACACACGCAAATACGGATTGCGTTTTTGAAAAGTGCTAACATAATCATCAAGTGCCTTTTCTGCAAGTTCGGCTGTTTGCTTATCGATTCCAAAATCGTTTTTATTGCCGATTTGAACTACTATTTCATAAAATGGTTTTTCCTGTTTCCCGTTGCAAATTTTTTCATAATAGTTTTTTACTTTTCTGTCATTGCGAGTTTGTTTGGAGTTATAACGCTCAACAGCTTCGTCAAACAATTCGTGATAAACATTTTTTATATCGTCATTTATATACTCTTTGTTCAGGTGCGACCTTTCGGGATTTGTATTCGGGGTATTAAATATCCTGCTGTTATGCTTTAGCGCACCTTTACCAAGTTCAATACTTATGCTTGCTAAATATATAATCGTCACGCCCTTTCTTATAATTTACAAACCTTATTTTTCTGTTACTCTTGCCAAGAGTAACGCAAAAGCACTTTTGACACTTACGCTTCATAAGTGCCCTTGCGACCTACAGTGTTTTGAGAAAAGCGTGTCGATTGCGTCGATAATTACACAGCAGTTAAAATATCGACACATCGACGCACCTATTCTATTATCGACAATGATATTATTTTACCTGAATGCTTTCGCTCAAACTTATATTCAATGTTATAGTCGTTTAATAACACAGAATGAAGTGCATTTAAACTACGGCTCAAAACATTTGGAGTAATATCCAATTCTGTTTCTTCTATCAATTGAGTTGCCGTACCTTGCCAAACCTTACAGGCAGAAACAAAAGGCACAATTTTATCGAGTATTTTATCTTTCGGCTTATCAAATAAATCAACATCGGATTTTACAAAATCCCAAGTGCAATTTGCCGAGCGTTCAATTTGAATACATTGTTCGGGCAAATCCCTGCCGGTAACGGAAATAGTAGCTTTGTTCTTGCCTCGCTTTTCCTTTTGCATAACAAATGCTCCGTCAGCAGCACCAAGCAATCCGTTTGTACCTGAAATTGTATCAAACACATCATCGGAATCTTGCTTTCTTGTGTGATGAACAACAAGCAAACACACCTTGAATCTATCAGCAAATCTTTTAAGAATTTCAATAATTCCATAATCACTTGAATAATTCATTTTGTCGTTTGAGCTTTCCCTAATCATTTGTAAAGTGTCAATTATAATTAACGATACACCTTGATTTCTTGCCAAAATATATTCAAGTTGACCTTCAAGACCGTGACCCGCCTTGTTTGAGAATGTTGAAATTATTATATTATCTGGATTTGGTGGAACACCAAACATATTATAATAACGAGATACTATTCGAGACTCTCTGTCTTCAAGAGCAAGATAAACTACCTTGCCCTGATTGACCTTTTTATCCCACAAATCCAAACCGTTGCTGACATGATGTGCTATTTGCAACATTGCAAATGATTTACCGATTTTAGGTGCACCGACAAATAAGTACATTCCCGGATAAAGCAAATCTTTAATTATCGGCTGCTTAATATCATATGATTTATCAAAAAGCTCACCTAAAGTAAAAGTTCTTATAAAATTAGGGTTGCTTTCCTCTCTGAATTCTGCAAACAAATCATCACTATTGCAAAAATCATCTTCATCGGTTATAATATTGTTGCTATTTATTAGTGACTGCTTTTCATCTGTACCGGCAGATGTTTCAAAAGCAGTCTTTTTTATTTGCTCGTTCATTATAATTACCCTCCCATTTCTCTTAAAATGGCAGACATATAACAAATAAGACAAAGTGTTTCTTCGTCAATTTCGGAGCCTTTTTCTATTCTGCAAAGTTCGCTATAAACATTATTTAACTTGTCCCTCAAACCTTTATAAACTCTCGGACCGGGATTAACTGTTATCTCCGTTCTCAGCACCCTGCCGATAATATAATCTTGCTTATTAAGTCCCGAAACAGAAACATAATCGTCAAGAAGCTTTGCCTCTTGTAGCGACATACGAAACGATATGATTTTGTTTCGCAATCTGCCTTTTGAGTCAAAATTTTTCGCCGACATTATCAACACCCCTTTCAATATTCAGTTTATTTGCAATTTCGCTTTGCTTGTTAGGAAACATATGAGCGTATCTAAAAGTAATATCAATACTTTCGTGACCTACACGATTTGCAATATCGACTGCACTAAAGCCCATATCAATCAAAAGCGAAACGTGAGAATGTCTTAAATCATGGATACGAATTCTTTTCACATTTGCTAATTTACACCCTCTTTCCATTTCATGATGCATATAGCTTTTTGTAATTTGAAATATTCTGTCGTCATCCTCAATGCCATAAATACCATGAATATAGTCCTGCATTTCTTCGGCAAGAAACGCAGGCATTTTTACTGTTCGCTTACTTTTCGGTGTCTTTGGGTCTGTAATAACATCCCTGCAATCAAATCTTTGATAAGATTTATTTATGCGTACGGTTTCATTTTGAAAGTCAAAATCAGCAGGAGTTAATGCAAGCATCTCGCCGAGGCGTAAGCCACACCAATACAGCATTTCAAATGCATAAAACGACACAGGTTTATCCATCATCACATCTGAAAATTTAAGATATTCTTCTTTTGTCCAAAAGAGCATTTCTCTGTCACTTTCTTTTTTGCCTATATTTCCTGCCTTTGCCGCCGGATTGTTTCTTAAATCATAATATCTTACTGCGTGATTAAAAATTGCACTGAGTTGATTATGAATTGATTTAAGATAAGTCGGTGAATATGCTTTGTCACTCGGGGAACGATAAGCCATCATTTCATTTTGCCACGCTCGTATATCGGACGGTTTTATCTCGTTAATCTTCTTATTTTTGAAATAAGGTAAAATCTTTTTGTCAATAATAGCATTCTTTCCTATCCAGGTATGTTCCTTAATTCTATCCTTCATATCTGCCTTGTATATGTCAACAAAGGTTTCAAAATTCATACTAAGGTCGCCTGCTTGCTTCGAGAGAAATTCTCTTTCCCACTCCTGTGCGTCACGCTTAGTTTTAAATCCACGCTTAACCTTACGAGATTGATTGTTTTCCCAATCTTTATAGTAAACAGAAACATACCACGTGCCATTATCTTGATTTTTGTAAACAGGCATAATTTACGCTCCTTTCTCTTCTGCATTTTCATTTATGCCATAAAACTTTTCATTAAAGAATTTACGGCTGACACGACCTGCAAGAGTTTTATAACCCATTTTTTCAAGCTCTTCGTTCAATTCTTTTATAATTTTATAAGCATATGTTTTTGAAATTCCTAATTCTTCTTGAATTTCCTCGGCTTTCATAAAAAGTTTGTTCATTATTTCACCTCCCTTCGATTACTAAACAATATTGTTTAGTGTTCATTTGTATAATACTAAACATTTTTGTTTATGTCAATACTTATAACACAATTTCATTAAACTTTTTTGTTTAATATGTTGCAAATTTCAAATTTATCGGTTATAATCAAATTATACAAAAATGTTTAGGAGTAAGATATGACAGTTGGCGATAGATTAAAGAGGTTTAGAAAAAGAAAAAATCTCACGCAAAAACAATTAGGCTTAGCCGCAGGCTTTGACAAACTCGGAGCAGATGTTCGCATTGCTCAATATGAAAGCGGAACAAGACGACCAAAGGGTAAATATGTTGAACGGTTAGCTGCTATTGTCGGTGTACAGCCGTCAGCTTTGGAAGTTCCCGATATAAATAATTACGAAGCGTTATTTCAGCTTCTTTTCGCACTTGAAGATGAGTACGATTTACATATTTGCACCGATGAAATAGGTTTGCCTTATTTAATGCCGAAAGACCCGACATCTCACGAATCCGACGGGTTTATGGAATGGAGCAAAAAACATGAGCAGCTCAAAAACGGAGAAATAACGCAAGAGGAATATGATGAGTGGCGTTATAATTACCCTATGAGTGCCGCAAGAGAAAACCATAAAAAACTTATGGAATTATGGGACAAAAAGAAAAACGGCGAATAAAAATAACCCCTAATGTATGAATTGAGTCATACATTAGGGGTTTTCCCTTTGTATTAAATTAGTGAAACAGTATCAAAACAGTATCGTTTAAAGTCGGCAAACACTCAAAACCCAGTGTTTAAGCCACTTTCAAGACTTCTGTTAATTACTCCCACTCGCAACCACAAAACCGACCTTAAACGATTTTGTTTTGGCGTTTTGGTGCAATTTGATTGCATTTGTCTTAGATTATCCTAATTGCATAGGTTATCCTAACTTTTGCTATCATTTTGCTATCACGGTTTGCTATCACTTTTCAAGCATCCGTGTCAGCTTGTTTATTATACTTAATTTCACTTGAACTTTCAAGAGCAATTATTGTTCTAATGTTATCCAAATCTCCGGCGTCAAATTTAAATTGACCGCAGCCTTTTTAAAATCATTTAACGCATCAAGCAAATGGAATGATTTGAAATCTGAAAGTTTATTCAAAGTTTTTCTACTTGTCAACATCCACAGACAAACATTTCGCCCGTTAAATACATTTTCACCTATCTCACCAGCATTAGATAATCGTAACGATGTGGTAGCTTGCTTGACCAAATAGACTAGGTCTGCTTGTTGATGTTGATCCTTTATCATTATAACATTTTCGGCATCCATAAGATCCGCTTTTTCAATACAGTACTTTCCGCCGATATAGACATTATCTTTATGTAGTTGCGTATAATTTCCGCTCGCCACCAAAGTATCGATTAGTTCTGTTTCCGTTTGATTTGTTGATGGTTTAATCTTATAATTTATGCTATCAACTTGTTCTTCGATAAATTTGACATAAGACTCGCTAAATTCAACCCATTCATTTTGAAAGAACACATAGTACTTTCCGTTTAATTCCACAGTGATTTGCAACAATTCCTTCAGCTTTTTGGCAAATAGAACCTCATCATTTTCGTCATAAAATATAACTTTGATTACATTGTAATTATTATTAATTTTATCTTTGTTTTTTACAATTGTTTCACGAATAAAGTTTGCATCTAACGTATCACTAATTTCGGATAAATCGGTTCTGTAAATCTTAAGAGAATAACGATAATCATTTGAAAAATTAAAACTAACACCTGTCAGCCAATAATCGCTAACATCTACCTCTGTAATAAAATCTAGGAAGTGTTTGTCTAATTCCTCGTTCAAGCTAGTCAATATATCTTTATCAACAACTTTGTGGTATCTCGGCAGCCTAATTCTCACTTCTGATTTTAATGCTTTTTCTATCTCATCAGTAAAACAATATAGTTCGGTAGGTTTTAATTTAAAGGATTTTCCAAAAGAAAAACGTACTGATTCACCAAAGTCTACTGTTTCTCCCCACAAATCTTTATTCGCTGTTTTACATTTTACATAGCTAAACGCTTCTCCATAATCACGAGAATCATCTAATTTTCTGTTTCGTATGTATGAGGTTATGTCTTTTTTTCCTGCCGAAGTAAATGTTTGTGAATGTTTCATTTTCAACCCTTGGGGATCGAGAATTCGCTCCGCAAGATTTAAACCAAAGTCTTTATCACAATATTTTCGAATAATAAAGTGCGTTTGTCCATACGAAAGCACATATGAGTATTCATCCTTTTGTATTAGAAAAAGACCGGAAACAGTTTCACTACCGATATTTTCAGTATAGTATGCAAACTTATCATCAGATAACAGTTGCTGATAATACCCTAACCAACCTTTGTTCTCAGAGCGCTTTTTCCTTAAATATAAAGCAGTATAACCGTTTTCATCCTCATTATCTGCTTCACACTCAAACCCATTTTCTTCTAATTCTACTGTCAAATCATCGACTTTATCATTTTCAATTTTAAAAACATTAACCTTCATACACTCACACCTTCTGATTATATGCACAAAACATATTAATCATTATTTTCTTCAAGGCTTTCAATACTATCACGCAGATCGCTTAGTGAAATTCCGTCTTTTGTAAAATACATCCAACCATTTACGTGCAAATTTTCAGACCACCCGTATCTTTCAATTAGCAGTTTGCACGCCAACTTAGTTACCGAATAACTCTCGCCCTCGTACTCAACCTGATTCTTATCATTTAGTACTTTTGCTGTAACCGCATCATCATATAGAAATGTGATTTCTTCTCCAACAGCAATATTTAACAGTTTGAACGAATTGTTAGAACGTTTTGTTTTTCTTTCTGCTATCTCTTGTTCTTGAGATTGTTCAAGTGTCGGTGCGTAGAGCTTCAGTTTGCTTGTATCACCACGCAAACTTGCAATATCTTTAAAAATGCCATACGCTGTTTCAGGAGAAATCTTAAAAAACTCTCGCTCTCTGATTCTACCATTATTTAATTGTTCTCTTGCGTGTAACGAATCATCAACTCTATCAATAATGCTATGTATCCTTTTTTCAACTTCGAGTGGATTTTCCACTTCATAAACAGCATAACAACGATATGATAACGGAATGTTTGTAGGTGAATTTAATTCCTGTAACCGTCTTTCAATATCATTGCGTTCTGTCATACCTATTTTAACCCATCCATCAAGACACGGATTTGTAAGTATGTAAACTAATCCTTTCGACATCTCAATTCCTCTTTTTCCGTTCTATTTTTTAAACACAAACAAATACTCGTGTGCTATAAGTAAAAAATTATATTTTACACTATTAGTTTTCCAATATCCCGTTGCCTTGCAATTGTGTTGCTCTTTGATAATCAGTTCTTTGAGCTTAAAGCCTGCTTCTTCAAAGATACGCATAACATCAAAAGACATCGGTATCATATGACCTTTTTGGCGTGTATCACCCATAAGAACTGCACAGAACTTATCCTTTTTTAGAACACGATAACTTTCAGCCGCAACCTTTTTCATTTCCTCAAGAAAATCCTTTACCTTTAACAAAGACAAATCTTCAGGAATATCCTCGCTGTATTGAATAATATCAGCATAAGGCGGATGGGTACAGATCAAATCAATGCTGTTATCCGGCACGAAATCAAGATTTCTTGCATCACCTTTATGAAGATACACTTTACCGTTAGCACCTTCGTGTTCAAATGCTGTTTTTTCTTTACAACGAGTAAGAGCAACGTCATTAACATCTACACCAATAATGTTTCTGTTAAGCAATTTTGCTTCTACAAGGGTGGTACCACCACCCGCAAACTGATCGAGAACTAAATCGTTCTCTTGTGAATAGCGGAGCAGAATGTTTCGAGGAATATATGGTGACCAATTACCACGCCACTTTGCATCGTGAGTTGCCCAATCGCCACGTTTTGGAAAAGACCAATGGGTAGTCATTTCCAACTCGAAATCTTCCGGCTCCCATTTTGTTATTTTCTTTGCCATTATTTAAAAACCTCGCTAATTACACCATCCTCCAAGTCTTTGATGTTGTAAATGTGCTGCATAACATCAAAAGTTTCTTCGAGATTGTTTCTTGCGCTTGTCCAACCTTTTCCGTCGGTAAACCAAACGAATGTAAAACCGTCAATTTCTTCGGTTTCCCACGCAAGAGTTTTATAACTACGTGCAGTTTCGTTTAGTTTGCTGCCACCACTTCCATAAAAGTTAGTTTCAATACCATAAATCATATTAGGTGTCTTAACAACAAAATCAAAACGTTTTTCCATCTTGCCTTGATTGGAAATAGCGGATAAATCTATATTCCATTTATCTGTAATTTGGTGAATATACATTTCTTTGAAGTAATTAACGCCTTTTACAAAACCTGCTTTTTGAATAAAACTCTCAACTAAATCTTCCATAAGGTGACCGCCACGATTTTTACGACCGTTGGAATCAAGACCTGTTTCGACGCCCGTTGCATAGTCCACCAAATTATTCACTATATGATTTTCTAATAAATCAAACAACCCGGTTTCACGCATAAAATATTTGTATCTCTCATAATGAGCGTGGCTGTTCGGCGGATACTTTCCAAAATCGAATTGAAACAAATGACCGCCATTTTCATCTTGACAGTAGATTTCATTTGCTCGAACTGCTAAGAGCAGAGGGATACACTTTAATACTTCGGGATATTTTCTCATCAAATTTTCAAAATCAGCTTCAATATTTTTAGAACCGATGAGGGAATTTAAGATATTAAGTTCAACCTTGATATTATCGACGTTTCTGTGAACCTTTTCAAAATCTATGTAATAACCATAGTCTGCGATACTGTCACGAAAACCTGACAACCACGCATTAAAATCTCTTGACATTACTTATTCCTCCTCGCTGTTAGGCGGCACGGGCAATCCTAACTTTGTAAGCGGTATATATTCAAAATAGTAGTGACAACGCATACTAATGATATAATCCAAAACGTCTTTATATTTAGGATCTTTAAACCATTCCGAAAGCAAATAGATGTACTCTACATCAATATTGAGCTGTGCCATCAGTTTCTGATACTGCTTTCTCTTGAAATCACAAGTCTGCAATTTTTCGTCAACAGAGCCTGCCACCTGTTGATATTTACATTCAATAATAAAAAGTGTGTTACTGATAATTACATAAATACTATCATCCGGCAGTAGCTTTTTGGAGATAATCTTTGTCCAATCAACCCCAACTTCCTTTAAATATCTATAAAATCCGTGTTTTTTGAATATGCGAGCAACTTTTTCGTCATTATAAAACACAACTCCATCAGTTACCCGATACCCTTCTTGACTGTTTAAAAAGGTTGCTAAATCAGTTTTCCCCTCAAATACAAGCCCCGTTTTTGTGTTTCCGCCGCCTTTTCCGTTCTTTATCATAACACTTCTCCTCGAAAATTCTTTATTTAACCTTGCAAGGCTTTCCAGCTTCGCAATGAGCCGAACGACATTCACGACAATACGACTGTGGTATATAACGACCATCACCCATATTTCTGTATCCGAATTCTTGCTCTATATCATCTTTGCCGTATGCCGTCTTTCCACAGCAAGGACATTGTGCATATTCTCCGTATGGCATATATGAACCTCCTTAAAAATTGCTAATGAGTAACTCTTTAATTTTTCCTCTTGCTTCACTATTACAGTTAATCATTCGAGTTGCTTCAACTCGTTTGATTTTATGTGCAGAATAGATATTATCAAAGAAATCATCATCTGTATTTGAATTCTTCGGATCGGAATTGCTGATAACGACTTTTGCGCCTTTTCTGTGCATATCATCAACAAATCGTGCAAGCTCAATCTGTTCCTCATCGTTAAACAAGTTTTCGGTATATGCAGTAAAACTTGCTGTATCTGTAATAGGTCTGTATGGGGGATCAAAATACACAAAAGTATTTTCGTCAATAAAATCAGCCGACTCTCTGTAATCACCACATACAATATTAACTCTTTGTAACTTCTCCGATACTGCTCTGAGGTTGTTTTCATCGCAAATCATAGGATTTTTATATGCTCCCATAGGAACGTTAAACAACCCTTTTTTGTTCACTCGGAAAAGACCGTTGAAACAGGTTTTATTAAGAAAAATCATCAATGCCGCTTTTTCGATATTGATGTTCTCGTTTCTATTGACCTTTAAATCATTAAAACGTTCACGCTTTTCCATATAATATGCTTTGCGATTATCCGTATCTAACGGAATGAAATCGTTCTGCATAGCGTAAAGAATTTCAATCAGAGCATCTATGTCATCACGGATAATGTGATACGTATTGATGAGTTCAGCGTTAATATCGCTGATATATACTTCTTCTAAATCATACTTACTGAGAATATCAAACAAAACTGCACCACCGCCAACAAATGGCTCAGCATATTTTGTAATTCTTCCACTATCAAACGGATAGTAACGTTCAATCTCTTTAATGAGCTGACCTTTGCCGCCTGCCCATTTCAAGAAAGGTTTAACCGCTTTTTCATCAGTTTTACTATATCGTGTACTTCTTGCATCTATCGGTTTTTCTGCCGAAGTAGGTATAATCCACATATTGCCCACCATAGTTGCCTCAGCAATTCTTTGTTCAGAACACAGAACCGCTACTCTTCTTTGAGAAATACCCCACTTATCAGCGGCTTCTCTTGCAGACATAAATTCCATAACAACCTCCTGAATACACCCTGTTCGTACTTGTATAATATTATATTCTAAAACTCGAACAATAGCAATACCATTTTCAAAAAAGATTGTAAACTTTTTTATTGCTCTAAATAAGTAATGGCGGCAGAGATTACTCCCTGCCGCCGCTACGTTTATACTGTGTAAATTATTTCTGCATTTACAATTTCCGTTGCACGATTACGGATATTGTTCATCTTCTGCACCCACGCCATTTGATCGGTTGCCTTTAAGCTTTCCGTTACATTTTCTTTTTCGGAAAGTTCTTTTACCAACCGAAGAAACAATGCTGTCGCCTGTTGTTCAACCTCATCAAGATAAGCGGTGAGTTTTCCTGAAGTCATCAAATTGGCGTATAAAACACGATGATTTTCTTTCAAAAACCGTTTGTGCCACATACCCCATACACCAATATTTTCGTGTTCTTCTTCGGTGGGTAATGCAAGGTCAGGTAAGTAATAATCGCCTTGCAAAGTGTAACTGATACCCGTTCTTTCATCTGTAAAATGCTTTTTCATAGTGTGTTCCTACCTTTCATAATCTTTATTTTTTCTAAAGCGTTCGTCACGCTGCTTAGACTGTTTTGGCTCTTTGGCTTTTGCCAAAAGCTCATCAATTTGTTTGCTACCAAATACCTTTCGGAGCAAATTATAATCCCGATTTTGTGTCACTAATTTTTTATTTTCATTGGCAAGTTTACCGTTGTCTTTTCGTAAGTGTTCATTCTCTCGATATAGATTTCGATTAGTAATATTCAAGCGGTGGTAACTGTCTAACGCCTGATAATACATAGACATTACCGAGCTAATTACCTCTCGTAATTTCTTTATCAGCGGCTCAACGAACTTCGTCTTATAACTCTTTGCCGACATCAATGGTGGTGGCTCTTGGAGCTGATAATCGGGCTCGGTGTCCAATTTTTTAGCAAGTTCTTCAATCACTTGCTCGCCCTTGCTGTAATTGCTGATACGATCTTGGTACACTTCAAATTCGTCTTTTTTATCAGCAAGTTTGCTTTCGAGTTCTGCAATTTCCTTTGTCCTTTGCTCCTTTTTATAATCAAGAACAGACAAGTGTTCACGCTTCGTTCCAAGCTGAAGCCACTCAACTCCGTGCCGCTTCATTACATCTGCAAGGACTTCTTTTTCGGATTGTACCCACTGACTCCACTCTGTTTCTTCACGGCTACCACCCTTGAAACCTTGCATAGCCAACGCTTGTTTCAGCGTTACCCTTGTGTCCAATCCACGCTTACTGCCTGTCATAAAGGGGAGAAAATCTATATGCAGGTGGGGCGTTTCTTCATCCAAATGCAAGTGAGCCGAGAACACTCGAAGCTGGGGATTTCTCTCTATAAATCCGCTATAATACTCATCCAAAATTTTTCCTGCGAGTTCACAATGCTCCCCTTGAACATTGGTATCATCCTTATTTCCAATCTGCACAACAATCTCGTGGAACAATTTTTCTTGCTTGCCCGTGCGTATTTTTTTATAATAATCATCTATCTTTCGGTCGGCTCTTGTCTGCTTATCGTTGTATCTTTTCACGGCATCATCAAAGAGTTCGTGATATACCCTGCGGATATTTTCATTACAATAACAGACATTGTTTTGTGTGCGTTCGGCATCCACATTTGAAGCCTTGAATTTACGGCTATTGTGTGCTTGTGAGCCTTTGCCGACCTCTATACTTATCGTTCTCTTCATTATTTATCACTTCCTCCCTCTAAAAAGTTTTGTTACTTTTGTCAAAAGTAACGCAAAAGCACTTTTGACAGGCACACCTATCAAAAATGCGACCTGCGAGCAGGTTTTGCGTTCTCCGAAGGGCAAAGAGCCGCCTTTGAAAAGGCACTCTCTGCACACTCCGCTAAACTTTATCCGTGACGATGTGTGTCGATGGTGACGGTCTTTTCACTACCGTCTAAAACATCGACACGACCGTCACGCATCGTCACGCCTGCGAAAGACATATGCGTATCTTCCGCCCGTCGTGACAGCGTTTGTTTTCATAACAGATACCGTACTCGTTGAACAAACGCCCTGCATTGATATTCATCTTCATAGACAAGGTATTTGCTTTCATATCAACGCCAAGCACCGACACAAGTTCCGTTGGTGTTCCGCACCACTCGGCATTGTCTGCGGTGATAAATGCCGCTACCGTTTCAAGCAACGGTTCAGGCAGCTCTTTCCAAAGTTCTGTTTCCACTCTGTCCAAATCCCAAAGTAACGTTTCGGGATTTCGGTTAAGATAAATCTTTTGGTCTTGCTGATCTCTGCCCGACACTTCAAGAGTGGCGGCATTGCTTGTGCGTTTTTCCTTTTGCAAAACAAAGCCACCGTCTGCCGCACCAAGCAAACCCGTTGTGCCGGAAATCATATCGAACTTATCATCAGCGGTCTGCTTTCGGGTGTGGTGTACGAGCAGCACACAGATACCGTGACAATCAGTAAATTTCTTAATACGATTGATGATTTCATAATCGTTTGCATAACTGTAGTTATCCCCGCCGACCTCACGCACCTTTTGAAGTGTGTCGATTATAATGAGTTTCGTGTCAGGGTGTTCTGTGATGAACCCCTGCAACTGTTCGTCAAGTCCTTTGCCGAGCTGACTTGCCGAAACAGAGAAGAAAAGATTATCTGCACTCTCTGCACCGAACATCCGATACAAGCGTTCCTGCAATCTGCGGTAGTCATCTTCAAGTGCAAGATAAAGCACCGTTCCTTTACGGGTAGCATAATTCCACAGCGGTGTACCCGTGCTGATATGATAGGCAAGCTGAGCCATAAGGAAACTCTTGCCAAGTTTTGGTGCCCCTGCAAAGATATACGTTCCCGGATAGAGTAAGCCGTCAATAAGCGGCGGCTTGCTCTGATACACGGTGTCGTAAAGCTCAGTCATCGAAACAGTTTTAAGGTAACGAGGGTCTAACATTCTAATCATTTCACGCTGAAAATCGTCAAAACTATTGAAATTCTCATTTTCAGCGGTTATAATAGGTGCAGTACATTTTTGAGAAGGCTGTTCCGTATCTGCGCCAACAGATACATTAGGAACAGTCTTTTCGGTTATATTAGTCATAAGCGTCATCTCCTTTCAATCCGTGCAGGGTTACAGTTATCAGTTCAATAAGCTGCAACAGCTCGTCGTGTTCATCGGTAAGTGTTTCGATCCTTTTTAGTTCTGTAAGAACATTGGCAAGTTCATCACGCAATGCCTTATATACTCTCGGATTCCCCTGAACAACAATATCCTGACCTAAACATCTGCGGTAACAATATTCCTGCTTCGGTAATCCCGATAACTTTACCGCCTTGTTTATCAGTTCGTTTTCTTCGGCTGATACACGAAACCCTACTGTGATATTTCTCCATCTTTTGTGATTATCTAAATTTTTAGCTGACATTTTAATTGTCTCCTTTCCAAATTTCATCAAGTGTATTTACCATTTCAATCTGCTTCGACGGGAATAGGTGGGCATAGCGGTAAGTTATATCCACGCTTTCGTGTCCTACACGGTCTGCGATTGCCAACGGCTGAAAGCCTTTATCAATCAGCAGAGAAACGTGGGAGTGACGAAGATCGTGGATACGGATACGCTTAACCCCTGCCTTGTCCGAACCTCTGTCCATCTCGTGATGGAGATAACTCTTGGATATTGGGAATATCCTATCGTTTTCTCCGGCTTCATAAAACATATTGATATATTCCTGCATTTCATCGCATAAAAACTGCGGCATTTTTATAGTGCGATTACTTTTAGGCGTTTTCGGGGAAGTGATAATATCCTCACCGTGCAAACGCTGATAGGATTTACTTATCGTTACCGTTTTGTTGTTAAAATCGAAGTCGGAAGGAGTTAGTGCTAATAGTTCCCCGACACGAATACCACACCAATACAGCATTTGAAACGCATAATATGATAATGGTTTATCCATCATTTCATTTGCAAATTTTGTGTATTCTTCGGTAGTCCAAAACAACATTTCCTTGTATTCCGCTTTACCCATATTTCCGACGGTTGCCGCAGGATTGACCTTTAAACCATAAAACCTGACAGCGTGGTTAAATAACGCACTCAGCTGATTGTGTATAGTTTTCAGATAGGTCTGTGATAGTTTCTTACCGCCTTTGCTTGTAGCGTTTCGCATTTCGTTCTGCCAAGCAATAACATCTTTAGCGGCAATATCACACAAACGCTTCTTACTGAAATACGGTAAAATCTTTTCCTTGATGATATGCTCCTTTGTTAGCCAAGTATTTTCTTTCAGGCTCGGTCGTATATCCTTTTCATAAAGTTCTACGAAAGTGCCAAAATTCATCGTGACATCCGCTGACTTCTGCATACGGAACTCACGCTCGTATTCTTGTGCTTCTTTCTTGGTAGCGAAGCCTCGCTTAAAAACCTGCTTGTTTTCGCCCCTCCAATCTACATAACGGAACTGCACAATCCACGTTCCGTTATCTTTGTTCTTAAACGCTCCCACTCACATCACTTCCTTTCTCTGTTTTCTCTTGTGGAATAAAAATTATCATAAAAGAACTTTCGGTCAATGCGACCGTTCATAGTAATGCATCCGGTTTTCTTCAGCTCTTTATTGAGCCGTCTGATAATCTTATAGGCATAAGACTCAGAAACATCCATTACTTCAGCAACTTCGTTGACTCTCATAAATAATTCTGCTGCCATAGTGACATCCTCCTTTCGTTGTTTTTCTTTCGTGCGTTGTGCCGTTCTACCCGAATGTCGTTTTTATATACCTAAAGTTATAGCTCTCACTATAACGCCCCTGCTTTTTCAGCGGCGTTGCCTTGCTCATATCATCGCAAAGTCATATCCCATTCGGACGGTCATTCAGTTTTATCACAACTACCTAACGGTATTTGCTTAACTATATTATACTAACGGATTTCCGTTAAGTCAAGTGGTTTTTGAAAAAATATTAAATTTATTTGCTTTGGTTATCTTGACAAGTCCTAACTCTATATGCTATACTATTTTTTAGGAGTACGAAAGGAGTATTTTTTATGGCTATTGGAGAAAGAATTCGTTTTTTCAGAAATTTAAGAGGTATGACTCAAAAATATCTTGGTATGCAGGTGGGCTTTCCTGAGAAAACTGCTGATATTCGTATGGCACAATACGAATCCGGCTCAAGAACACCAAAAGCTGATTTAACAAACAATCTTGCAGAGATATTCGGTGTATCCACTAAAGCATTAACTGTTCCTGACATAGACAACTACGACGGCTTAATGCACACCTTATTTACCCTTGAGGATTTATATGGTCTCAAAATCACCGAAATTGACGGAGAGGTTTGTTTGCACTTGGACAAGGGTATGGGTACAAACTACCTTACAATGTTTGGTATGTTCACCGCTTGGAAAGAGCAGGCTCAAAAGCTTAAAAACGGTGAAATCACAAAAGAGGAATACGATAATTGGCGTTATACATATCCTGAAAGTATTGCTTTTAACGCACATAAATAAGCATAGAAAAAGGCATTACCGACTGCAAAAAGTCAGTAATGCCTTTTTAGTATTTAAGATAATCTATTCACAAGCCACTTGGTCTGTTTGGAATAAAACGACCTGATAGTTTGCTATCATTTTGCTATCAATTTGTCCTTTGAAATCACTAAAACCCGCATAAACACTGGGTTTTTAATGATCTCAAAATTATTCCCACTCGACTGTGCCGGGGGGTTTGGAGGTGATATCATAAACCACACGATTTATATGTTCTACCTCGTTTGTAATACGATTTGAAACCTTAGCAAGGATATCGTAAGGGATTTTTGCCCAATCAGCGGTCATAAAATCATCGGTCGTTACAGCACGAATTGCAACAAGGTGATCATAAGTTCTGTGGTCGCCCATAACGCCGACAGTTTTAACGCAAGGAAGAACGCAGAAGAACTGAGCAAGATTTTTCTCATATCCGTTTTTTGCCATTTCATCTCTAAGAACCCAATCGGCATCTTGAAGCACTTTAATCTTATCGGCAGTAATTTCTCCGATAATTCTTACACCGAGGCCCGGACCGGGGAACGGCTGTCTCCATACAAGTTGCTTAGGAATACCGAGCTTTTCGCCTACTGCACGAACCTCATCCTTAAATAAATCTGCAAGAGGCTCAATAATACCGAGAAATTCAACGTCATCAGGTGTATTTACCCTATTATGATGAGTTTTGATAACATCAGCATCGCCTTTACCTGATTCGATACAGTCGGGATAAATAGTGCCCTGTGCAAAATAACCGAGTTCGTCCTGCTTCCTGATTTCGTTCCAAAAAACATTAAAAAATTCAGTACCGATAATTTTCCTCTTCTGCTCAGGGTCAACTACACCTTTAAGCTTTTCAAGGAAAACATCGCCGCAGTTTACCCTTACAAAATTCATATCAAAAAGGCTTGTGAATGTTTTTTCAACAAAGTCGCCTTCGTTTTTACGCATTAAGCCCTGATCAACAAAAACGCATGTAAGCTGTTTGCCGACAGCACGTGACAAAAGACCTGCTGCAACGGAAGAATCAACACCGCCTGAAAGACCGAGGATAACCTTTTTATCGCCAATCTGTTCTCTAAGCTTAGCAACGGTATTTTCAATAAAATTATCCATTACCCAATCGCCCTTACAGCCGCAAACTTCATAAAGGAAATTATAAAGCATCTGCGAGCCGAAAACAGAATGAGTAACCTCAGGGTGGAATTGAACGGCATAAATATTTTTCTCAACATTTTGCATAGCTGCGCAAGGGCAGGCATCTGTTGTGCCGATAATCTCAAAGCCCTCAGGAACAGTTGAAATATAGTCCGTATGGCTCATCCAAACTACTGATTTTTCATCAACGTCTTTAAAAAGCTTTGACTCTTTTTTAGTAAATTCAATCTTGCCGTATTCACTTTGAGGAGCTGTTTTAACCTCGCCGTCACCCATCCAAGCGATAAGCTGACAGCCGTAGCAAATACCTAAAATAGGTACTCCGATATTTAGTATATCTTTAGTATAGTGCGGAGATGCCATATCGTAAACCGAGTTAGGACCGCCCGTAAAAATAATACCTTTATAATCATTTTTCTTAATAGTTTCAAGGTCGGTTGTATAAGGCAAAATTTCCGCATAAACATGGTGGTCACGCACACGTCTTGCGATAAGCTGATTATACTGCCCGCCGAAATCAAGAACAAGTATTTTTTCCATATTTTCCTCCGTAAAAATTACTTACAGTTTATTATATATTATAAAAAAAGCATTTGCAAGTAATATTGAAAATAATGATAAATAATCATTGAGTCATAATTTTTACGAACTGAAAAAATTAATCAAGAGTAATTGCAATATGCTCGCCGTTTTCCGTATCAATATTAACAATATCCGTCATATCATTTTCTGCCAATGTCGCAATTTTGTCAGAAATATCCTTGCTAAGACCAAACATATTGCCGATATTAAGGCCGAGCTTTACAAACTTAAAAGGAACTTTAATAATATTCTCTTTTCCATTTTGCTGTGTAACCTTAATCATAATATTCTTTTTGTCATCACTTGATTTTGCATTTGTGTCTTTATTTTCTGATGAATTGACAATATCTTCCTCGTTCTCACGAAGAAGAGCATCAACGCTGACACCGAAATAATCGGCTATTTCGGTAAGTAGAGAAACATCGGGGCAAGAACTGTTATTTTCCCATTTTGAAACAGCCTGAGCAGATACTCCCAATTCATTTGCAAGCTCCTCCTGCGTTATTCCCTTTTTCTTTCTTAATGCGGATATATTATTACCGATATTCATTGCCGCTACCTCCGTTTTAATTTCATTTTTGATTTTGTTAAACATATCAGTTACCTCCTTCGGTAAGCTAATCGTAACACCAAAAATGCCAAATAATCAATTATCCGTCAGTTGTTAAACTACACTGTTTGTTGATTTTTCACTCAACTGACGGTTGAGTAACAAAAAAGAGCAGGAATCAGGCGCATTGCACAAGGAAATGCCCCCTTACCTGCTCTTTAATAATTATTTAGTTAAGACCTTTTTCGTCAAAATTAAGAATAGTGGAAATAATAACGTCAAAGCCTGTTTTGATAGTTTCAGGAACAAGGCGATCTGCCGTGTCACGGCGGTTATGATAATAATCTGCCGGCCTTGGGTCCATAGCGGCAAGGCACGTTGCAGTAATTCCTGCCTGAGAAAAAGCAGCAGCGTCCGAAGAACCGAAAAAGACAGAAGAAAGTTCAATGTCATCATGACCTGCGTCCTTAGATGCGTCCATAACCAATTGGCTAAACTGCTGATTATTTTTAACAGTACCGGTCATATCCTTATTATAAACACGGAGATATTCACGGTCGGTAAGAGTATCTACACACAAAACAACCGTTTCAACGCCACTGTTTACATATTCGTCATAATGATTTTTTGCCCAACTCTTGCAACCTCTGAGACCTGCTTCCTCGCCGTCTGTAATCATAGCGCAAACCTCTGTATTTTCAAAATCAACACCTGCCATATCAAGCATACGAAGTGCACAGACAGCTGCATAAGTACCTGTAAGGTTATCGTTAGCACCCGGAGAAATAGTGTTGAAATCAACAAACATAAACAATGTAACCATACCAAGAGCAGTTACAAAATGGAAAATGTAGCTGTAATTAATCATAAAATCGCCGAAAGTGCCCATATCAACAAAGTTGGCAACAATAGCAATAACGCTCAAAATAAATGAAACGATTGCACCTCCGATTGTCCAGCTCATAAAGATAGCCATAAGAGGTACTTTTTTACCGTAGTAAAGGTGACGCCATTCATAAGCCGCATCAATATGACCGCTGATAACAATTCTTCTCTTAACCTCGCCTCTCGGCTTTCGTACACCCATAAGATTATGAGCCTCAACCTTTTTATAAAGAGGGTCCATAAACTGCTTATAAAGCAAAAACTCCATAACGGTGATAAAAAGACCTACAAAAACAACACCGCAAACAATACATTGCGCCAAAAGAGGTGTAATAATACTTGTATACATTAAAATTGCACAAGCAACTACTGCCAAGAAAATGACAACAGATACAAGCTTTGTGAAATGGAGAAATGCCTTGGGAGCCATTTTATAGCTTTCAAACTCTGTACCGTCGCAGAAAGTATCCATTTCTTTTTTAATATGCTTTTGAGCCGCATAGCAATTCTCATTGCCTGACTCACGAGGTCCGTATTTTTTAATTACGTTTGTAATTTCCTTAACGGTATAATCAACATTTTCTTTGATTACTGCCTGAGGAAAATCAGAAAATTTCATTTACTTTTCTCCTTGCTCAATATATTTTTTGTTAAGCTTAACTTCAAGATGAGTATCGCCCATACTGAACTCTTTTCTAATCTTTGATTTTAAGAGCCATTTTTTAGGCATAGCTACACTGTTTACCGCATAGCTCATACCAAAATATTCAAAATACGGCTTGAAATTTTCCATTCTTGCCATAAATGAATCAAATTCTTTCTTGCTTTCAGGCGACCAAGCCACCTCGGCAAGCGCTTGAGTTCTCGGATACATAAATACTTCTAACTTTTCGGGACAATCTGTCCACTCTGTCCAGTTTTCTGCCTCTATTCCGAGAATGTTTTTTTCACTTTCGGGTTTAATTCCGAAATTTTTATAGTTGTAATTATATGTATTTTTAAGAGAGTATTGAGCATAAGTCATATCAAAATAGAATGACTGATGATTAGACAAGATTACGCTGTTGCCGTTATTTGCCCAATCTCTTGCTCTTGAATCCTTTTTCGGAGTCCAATATTGGCATATTACGGATTTATCAAGGCTTTTTGCCTTTAAAACCTCGTTCCAACCGATAAGCCTCTTGCCCTTTGACTTGACAAACGCAAGAATTTCATTATTAAGCCAGCCCTGCAAATCTTCCTCGTCCTTAAGGTTGTTATCCTTAATCCTCTTTTGACAGCAAGGGCATTTTTTCCACTCCGACTTCGGTGCTTCGTCACCGCCGATATGAAAATAAGGTGCAGGGAAAAGTGAGCAAACCTCATCAATAACGTTTTTAACAAAATCAACCGTTTTATCCTTGCCGGGGCAAATAGGCCTGTTCCAATCAAATTGCCTAAGCTTTCTTTGAGGAATGGCACCGCCAAAGTATCCGGGCACATCCCTGTTAATTTCACGGCACGCAAGCCAAGGATAAGCAGCAATAGCAGCGGCGCAGTGAGCCGGAAAATCAATTTCAGGCACCACCATTATTCCACGTTTTGCGGCATAATCAACAATTTCCTTAATATCGTCCTGAGTATAAAAACCCGAATATTCCTCATTAATAATATCTGTACTGCCCCAACCGTGAATTTGAGTATATGCTCTTTTTGAGCCAATCTCGGTAAGAAGCGGATATTTTTTAATCTCAATTCTCCAGCCCTGATCGTCAGTCAAATGCCAATGGAAAACATTAAGCTTTAACATAAACATCATATCGAGCATTTTTTTAACATATTCCTTGCCGAAGAAATGGCGGCTTTCATCAAGCTGAACGCCTCTCCAAGAAAATCTTGGCTTATCATTAATAATGCAACAAGGAATTTCTTTTGAGCCAAGCTCAAATCTACCAATCTGACGGAGAGTTTGAAGCGCATAATAAGCGCCTGTTTCACTTGAAGCCTTGATTGAAATTAAATCGGGTGTAACCTCCAACTTATATTCCTCTTTATCAAGCGAAGAGTCCTTTTTTATAACAAGTTTGCCGTCCTGAGCTTTTTCAAGCTTTAAAAGTTTTAAATCAAAATCGGAATTTACCTTAAGCTGTTCGTCTATCGCAAACACGCCGCTCTTTTCCTGAGCATAGTATGCAAGCGGTATTAACTGCAACATAAAATTACCTCACTAATATACATTTTGTTTTACCACAACATTTTACATTTTACCATAATATAACATAAAACTCAACTGTTTAAAGATTTTGTAAATTATTAGTAACAATTAAAGTGCGAGAAAATCGGAAATTTGGCTTAATTTGTCCAAAACAGGCGCATTTGTTTTTTCAAGAACACTTTTGTCCTGATGGCCGCAGGAAACAAGTACGCAATCGCAGGAAATACTTTGCGAAACTTCATAATCGTGAACGGTATCTCCGATAAAAAGGACATCGTTTTTATCTATTTTGTTATCATCAAACCACTTTTTCGCAAGACTTGATTTGCTCACCGCCAAATCGTCATCTATACCCAATACAGCATCAAAATAATCTTTGACTTTAAATTTCTCCACCTGATTTAAAAGTCTGTTTTTCTCGCAGGCGGAAACAATGATTTGCTTACATCCCCTATTTTTAAGGAGTTTAAGAATCGGCAGCGTTTCATCATTAAGCTTTGCCGTAAATTGCAAAGAAGTATAAACCTCAACATATATTTCAGCCAAGTCCTCAAATTTATCCTTCGAAAAATCAAAGCCTGCCTTTTGATAATATTCACTTACGGGGAACGTAAATATTTTCTTATATAAATCAAGGTCAATTCTGTTTTTATATCCTGTTTTTTCAAGCATTTTGTTCATTGTGTAAACACTGATTTCAACATCGTCAAAAAGCGTGCCGTTCCAATCCCAAATTACGTATTTATATTTCATAATTTATTCTTTATTGTTATTAGCGCCGAAAATATCGGCAACCTCGGTTATTGATATGTATGCTTTAACTGCGAAAACGGCTTGGACTGATGTTCAAGCCGTTTTCGCACATTTATATGCCCGACGTATTAAATTTTATTATTCACCCGAACTGTTGCTTTGAGATGAGCTGTCACCTTTTGACTCCATAAGCTTGCACTCAACCGTACTCGTCTTAATACTGTTATTTTCAATTCTTGCAATGGTAAGCTTAACCGTATCACCCGGCTTTGAGTCAGCCAAAACCGAAGTTAAAACATCGGTTGATGTCATAGTTTTGCCGTTAATTGCAACAATCATATCATACTGTTTAACATCCTTGCTTGCAAGGTCTGATGAGCCGTCAACAGAATTAATTACCATTGTGCCCTGTGCATTCTTATAGCCTTTTTCCTCAAGTGCCGAAAGGATAGCGGAATAATTGCTGTATTTAGTAAGAGGAAGATAAGTAATTCCAAGCTTAGCTCTGCCCTCTACATATCCGGACTTAATCAGACTGTTAGCAGTTGCAATAGCAGTATCCGACGGAACTGCAAAGCCCATTCCCTCATATTCGGTAGCGGCAATCTTTGAAGAATTTACGCCGACAACCTGACCCTGCATATTGAACAATGCGCCACCGCTGTTACCGGGGTTAATTGCTGCATCAACCTGTATACATTTATTATCATAGCCTATATTTGATGAAATCGGCCTGTCAAGTGCTGAAATATAACCGCTTGTAAGCGAATTCATAAATTCAAGACCGCCCGGACATCCGATAGCAATTACCTGCTCACCGACTGCGAGATTATCGCTGTTTGCAAATTCAGCAACCTGCAAGCCTGTTGCATTGATAGAAAGAACGCCGATATCGGTCTGGCTGTCATATGCAACCATTGAAGCGTCATATTCTTTCTTGTTGTTAAGAGTTACTGTAAATTTAGTGCCTTCACTGATAACGTGAGCACAAGTAAGGATATATGTTTTGCCGTTTTTCTCCGACATAATGATACCTGAGCCTTCGCCTGACTTTTCAGGGTCTGAGTTACTTGAATTATTGCCGTCATTATTGCCGTAATTATAGAAATAATTATATGAAGCCTGCTTCTCACTGTAAACGGTGATGCCGACGCATGAATCCAAAACCTTTTTAGCAACACCTGCAACGGTAAGATTGCCGCTGCTGTCCTTTGTTTGAACACTGTTACTGTCGTTTGTTTTAACATCGCTGCCTGAATCCTGAGATTGAGAGGTTGAACTGTTATTTTGTGAATTTTTACTGTTGTCAATTACACCCGTTGTTGAAAGTACAATGCCGACTGCTGCAACGAATGCGCAGATAACAAGAATAATTACAACTATTTTGCCGGCACCGGGTTTCTTCTTAGGCGGCTTTGGCGAATTGCCGTTTTCTGCGTTTTGATTATTATCGTTTTGCGGCGGTTGATAATAGTTGCCGTTACCGTTTGAATAATTTGATGTGTTTGAATAGCTTTCTTGATTTTCCTGTGCTTTGCCTGCGTAGGAATAGTGATAGGTTGTGTTATTGTCAGCCTGCTCATTTTGAGGAGGGGTATAATATGTTTGCCCTTCGTTTTGATTTGGCTGATAATAATCCGGCCTTTCCTGACCGCCCGTTTTTTCATTATCAAAATCGCTCATTATTGTTTGTCTCCTTTTTTATAGACAGGTTTATACTCCTTTGGCAGCTTAAACACAAATTCAGCCGTATTTTCGTCCTCACTTTGCGCATAAATTGTGCCGCTGTGCATTTCAACCATCATCTTTACTATATATAAACCTAATCCTGCACCTTTAGCATCAAGTCCACGTGATTTATCAACCTTGTAAAATCTTTGGAACACCTTTGAAAGTTCTTCCTTTTGAATACCTATACCGCTATTTTTGATGTGCACTTCAACGTTTTTGTCATCTTCATTCATAGAGACGTTAATATATCCGCCCTCATTTGTGAATTTAACAGCGTTGTCAAAAATATTATAGATAACCTGATAAATCATATCCCTATCCGCCGTGATAAAGGTAGGGTTTAAATTTTCAAGACCTTCAATTTCAATATGCTTTTCCTCTATTTTTTGCTCAAAAGTCAAAAGTATATGAATAATTTGGTCTGAAATATCATATTTTTGCGGTTTCATCTCAAAACTGCCCGATTCAATCTTGCTCATATTAAGCATAGTTACAACAAGTCGGGTAAGACGTTTAATTTCACCGCTTACAATTTCAAGATAATAATTTGCCTTTTCCTTAGGAATTGTTCCGTCAAGAATACCGTCAATAAAACCTCCGATTGAAGTCATCGGAGTCCTAAGCTCATGTGATACGTTAGACACAAAGCTTCGTCTTGACGACTCAAGCGTATCAAGTGCGTCTGCCATATCATTAAAAGCTTTGCCGAGTTCTGCAAGCTCGTCGCAGCCGTCAACTTTAACTCTGTATGAAAAATCGCCTATTGCAAATTGCTTTGCCGCCTTGCTCATATCACGAAGTGGCTGAACAAAGCTTCGTGTAAGCCTCCAAATACATAAGAAGCCCAAAACAAGGCAAAATACCGCACTTAACATAAACATTTTAAATACTTCATGAACAAGTGAAACGGCACTTGTTGCGCTTGTTGCAAAAACAGAGCCGATAATCTGATTTGAGCTGTAAATCGGGCAACCGACAATAAACGAACGTTGACCGCTTATTACCCCGCTGCCGACATAACTGCTCTCATACACCTGCTGAAGTATCGAATCGCTTATATTATAGTCGGTATGAAACGAGCATTTGCCGAGTTTTCCGAAAAAAGGAAGCGAATCTGCCCTTTCCTTACACAAAATTATATTTCCCTCGGTGTCGCAAACAAAAATATCAGCGTCAACCGAATTAGATACAATCTTGATTGCACGGCATATCATTTCTTTCTCGTTTGAATAAGTATCATTCATATCCGCAACAAGGAGATTGGAACTTACACTGTTGGCAATAGACTGTGCATTTTCCATAAGCAAATCTGTAGTCTGTTTTTGAGTGTACGCACCCACAAGAGCGGTAAGCGTCGTACCCAAAACAGTAAGCACAATAAGCATTATTGCCGAAAACAACAAAAAGTATTTAGCAAAAATATTATCCTTCAAATTCTTTTTTTGAGGTAAATGTATTTTTGTCATTATTTATACCTTTATTATATACTTACTGCCGGGAAATCTTCCGGCATTTTGATTATTCCTTTGTTTCGAACTTGTAGCCTACTCCCCAAACGGTTTTAAGCGACCATTTGTCTGACACGCCCTCAAGCTTTTCACGAAGCCTTTTAACGTGAACGTCAACCGTTCTTGAATCACCGTAATAATCAAAGCCCCAAACCTCGTCAAGAAGCTGGTCACGGGTATAAACTCTATTAGGATTTGATGCAAAATGATAAATAAGTTCAAGCTCTTTAGGAGGAGTATCAACAGGTACACCCTTAACCTTAAGCTCATAATTAACTATATTGATTTCAAGATTATCATATTTTACGATTTTCTTTGAATTTTCCTCAGCGTCATTACTGCCGCTGGCTCTTCTCAACACAGCCTTAACTCTTGCCATTACTTCCTTAGCGTCAAAAGGTTTTGTAACATAGTCGTCTGCGCCAAGTTCAAGACCGAGAACCTTATCAAAAGTTTCACCCTTAGCGGTAAGCATAATGATAGGAGTATTAGATGTTTTTCTTATTTCACGGCAAACCTGCCAGCCGTCCATTTTCGGAAGCATAATATCAAGAAGCACAAGTTCAGGTGCTTTGGACTGAAACATTTCAACTGCTTCCTGTCCGTCATTAGCAACGAAAACCGTGTAGCCGTCATTTTCCAAGTAAAGCTTTAAAAGTTCGCAAATGTTGCGGTCGTCGTCAACAACCAAAATTTTTGTTCCCATAATGTTTCTCCTTTGATTTGTTAATATCATTTTATCACCGCTTAGTGATAATTTTTTGTAGTTTTAATTAACATTTTATAAAATTTATAAATATTTTTTGAATGAAAATTATTGGTAATATTAATTACCATTCTTTTCCACGCTTTATACAGCCCTCAACATGGTCGATAAATTGCTTTGCACCTCTCGGCGAACGTCCGCCTCTCCTTGTTGCCCACTGGTCAGCTTTAAAAAGAAGTTTATCAACGTCAACGCCGTGCTCTTCAAAATGCCTGTCGCAAGCAAGTTTTTCAACAATATCAAGATATTCCTTTTTATCGGGATTAAGAAATGTGATTGTAAGACCGAAGCGGTCGGAAAGGGAAAGCTGTTCTTGCATAGTATCTCCCTTATTAACATCATTTTCCCTGTCAGAGAAATTTTCCTTAATCAAATGACGTCTGTTAGACGTTGCATATATAATAGTATTCGGCTGTTTGCCCGAAAGCGAACCTTCAAGAGCCGCCTTAAGTTCGCTAAACGAGGTATCGTTAGAGTCGAAACTTAAATCATCAATATAAATTATGAATTTCATTGGTGAATCGGCAATTTGCTCACGAATAAGCGAAAGGTCGGCAACAGCACTCTTAGGAATTTCAATCATACGAAGTCCCTTTTGCCAATACTCATTCAAAATTGCGTGAACTGTTGAGCTTTTGCCCGTTCCCCTGTCACCGTAAAGCAAAACATTATTAGCCGGATGACCTGCGATAAAGCTTTCGGTATTATCAATGACCTTATTTCTTTGAAGTTCGTAATTTTTCAAATCTGTAAGACGGATAGGATCAATGGAATTAACCGGAGTGATTTCCTCATCTCTCCAAGTAAATGCAATATTTTTGGCATAAATACCGTAGCCGTTTTCTCTGTGATACTTAATAAGTTCATCAAGTTGCCTGTCCCAATGAGAATCTAACGGAGCAAGTGGCTTGCCTACCTCCCAGCCCGGTAAAGTCAAAAGAATTTCCTTAATATCCTCATCATCAATATCTGCCAAAATATCCTGTGCGGTAAGAGAAGCGATTTCTTCAAGCTTTGCAAGGTCGCTTTTAACCGCATTTATGACTGCGATTGAAAGCTCGTTTACCTTTCCTGCGCATGCCGCTTTAGTGAAAATATTGTCGTTAGTTAAAATCAAGCGTGAAATATGCCTTTTAAGCGATTCGCTTTTTGCAAGCTCCTTAAAAAAGTAACTTTGAAGTGCTACCGTGTCCTCTTCATCGTCGCAAAGCAAATCATATAAAGCAGAGAAAACGTCATCATCCTCAAAATCGTAAATACAAAGCGATTCAATATAATATTTAAGTCTTGTTACCTTATTCATCTTCAACACCTCCAAGACCGATATTTTTAGGTAATATATTTTATATACTAATAATATAGCAATTGTTCACAATTTACAAGTAATATAGTTAAAATCGTTGTTTTGAACAAATAAAAGCAGACCTAAAAGGAATTTTTGTTGTAAGATGTCCGACATCGTATTGACTTTTATATGCAAGTTGTGTTATCATACAACTCAAGAGGTGTTTATATGGGCAATTCATCAAGACTTGCAGACAGCACTGCAAATCAGATATTAAAAATGATAGAGGAAGAGGAGCGCTTTTCCGTTGGCGACAAGCTGCCTAACGAAAACGATTTTGCTGCTGAACTCGGAGTAAGCCGTTCTACCCTCAGAGAAGCGGTAAAAATACTTACCACCTATGGCATACTTGAAATAAAGCGTGGCAAAGGCACATTTGTAACTTCAAACACTATTATAGATTCAAACGATTTAAGCGATATAACCTCAGGGCTTGACGATTTGTTTGAAATGAGGCTTATGTTTGAACCGGATTGCGCTTATTATGCGGCTTTAAGGGCTACTGACGAGGAAATAAGAATAATCTGTGAATGCGGCGAAGCGGTTGAAAAGAAAATACTTTCGGGTGAGGACAGAACTGTTGAAGAACAAAAATTTCACGAGAGTATCGCAAACGCAACTCATAACGCTTTTGTAAAGCAATTCATTCCTATTATATTTAACGCAATCAAAAAAGGTGTTGTTGTTATGATGAAGGACAGCGACGTCAGCAAAGATAATATGGGCGACGACAGACTGATTATGGATTTCATTAAAAAAAGAAATCCCGATGGCGCAAGAACAGCTATGAGGCTTCATATTATTCACGCTATGGAAGGCTTGCAAAAAAATTAAAATTAGGTATTGACATTAGACAACAGACAAGTTATAATGACAATTGTAAAAGATATTTAGCGAGTGGTCGGACAACCGAACACCACAAATATTTAAAATATTAAATAAATAATTATTATTTTTGGAGGAAACAAAAATGGCAGAAGCTAGACTTTTTTACGAATCAGATTGTAATCTTGACGTTCTTTCAGGTAAGACTGTTGCTATCGTAGGCTTTGGTTCACAGGGCCACGCACATGCACTTAATCTTCACGAAAGCGGTGTAAACGTAATCGTTGGCCTTTACAAAGGTTCAAAATCTTGGAAAAAGGTTGAAGACCTTGGCTTAAAGGTAATGGAAACAGCTGACGCAGTTAAGGCTGCAGACATTGTTATGGTTCTTGCTCCGGATGAGAAGCAGGCAGCTATTTATAAGAAGGATATCGAACCGAACCTTACAGAAGGTATGGCTCTTGCATTTGCTCACGGCTTTAACATTCACTTCAAGCAAATCGTTCCACCTGCAAATGTAGATGTATTTATGATTGCTCCTAAGGCTCCGGGCCACACAGTTCGTTCAGAATACAAAGAAGGTAAAGGTACTCCTTGCCTTGTTGCTGTATATCAGGATGCTACAGGTCATGCTTGGGATATCGCTCTCGCTTACGGTGCAGGTATCGGCGGCGCTCGTGCAGCTCTCCTTGAAACAACATTTAAGTGCGAAACTGAAACTGACCTCTTCGGTGAGCAAGCTGTTCTTTGCGGCGGTGTAACAGCACTTATGAAAGCCGGTTTTGAAACACTTGTTGAGGCTGGTTATGACCCAAGAAACGCTTACTTTGAATGTATCCACGAAATGAAGCTTATTGTTGACCTTATCTATGCAGGCGGCTTTAAGGAAATGAGATATTCAATTTCTAACACTGCTGAGTTCGGTGATTATGAGACAGGTAAGAGACTTGTTACTGACGAAACTAAGAAGGAAATGAAGAAGATTCTTGATGAAATTCAGGACGGTACATTCGCTTCTAAGTTCATCACAGAGGCTAACAACGGTTGGGCTCACTTCAAGGCTAAGAGAGAGATGGAAGCTAATCATCAGCTTGAGCAAGTAGGCGAAAAGATTCGTTCAATGTATAGCTGGTACGGCGAAAACAAGTACGCTGAAAAATAATATACTTTAATAATTAATAATTTAAGGGTTTGCAAATTGCAAGCCCTTATTTTTTGCTTTACTTATTCTCTTATATCTGTTAAAATCAAGTTGGAGGTAAAACTATGAAAAGACTTTTATTTTTAATTACTCCCCTACTGATATTCACATTGCTTTTTAGTGCCTGCTCGCCGACTGAAAAGGATAATTTTGAAAGCACTTTAGCCTATTTTCAAATAGATTTCATTAAATCTGATTTTGAAATGACAGAAAGCACGAGTGATAAAGCGGATTACGTCAGAGCCTACAAAGTAAGCGTAACAGAAAAGGAGCGCAAAAAGCTGATTGAACATTTCAAATCGTTTGAAAACGGAGAATTTGTAAAAATACCGAATGCGCAAAACAATTTTGACATTCTTTGTGACACATTGATAAAGGATTTTGGCAGCTACAAGGCGGTAAGTGAGGGCTATTTTGCATTGTATAATACCATAAGCGATAAGCTTAAACCAAAGCTTAATTTTGATACGCTCGCCAATTTTGACTTCGATTTCTACCGTGCGCTTATATTTGACGTTGATACCAACACACTTTATATTTATGATTATTCCGCAACGTAATATAATTATCAAATTCACAAACATTCAATTTGATATTTTTTACAAACAAAAAAGGACTTAGAGCATAACTCTAAGTCCTTAATTATATTATTTAGGTATTATCAGTCAACAAGCTCGATGATGCACATCTCTGCTGCGTCACCACGACGAGGGCCTGTTTTGATAATACGGCAATAACCGCCGTTTCTGTCTGCATACTTAGGAGCAATTTCATCAAAAAGCTTCTTAACTACGTCTTCCTTAGTTACATAAGAAAGAACCTGTCTTTTTGAATGAAGAGTATCGTTCTTGCCGAGAGTAATCATTTTCTCAGTCATTGCACGAACTTCTTTTGCTCTTGTAACGGTAGTTTCAATCTTGCCGTTTTCTAAAAGAAAAGTAACCATACCTCTGAGCATAGATTTTCTATGGTCAGTAGGACGTCCTAACTTTCTGCTACCTGGCATTGAAATTCCCTCCTTTAGTCCTCATCCTTAGCAAGTCCGAAACCTAATGAGCCGAGCTTAGCTACGACCTCATCAAGTGACTTACGGCCAAGGTTTCTAACTTTCATCATATCTTCTTCAGATTTACCAATTAAATCTTCTACTGTATTAATGCCTGCTCTCTTAAGACAGTTGAACGAACGAACTGAAAGGTCAAGCTCCTCGATAGTCATTTCAAGAACTTTTTCCTTATTATCGTCATCCTTTTCAACCATAATGTCTTGATTACCAATCTCTTCAGAAAGGTCAACAAAGAGCATAAGATGGTCATTGAGAATTTTAGCAGCAAGTGAAGCTGCCTCGTCAGCCGGAATAGTACCGTCTGTCTCAACGTCGAGAATGAGCTTATCAAGGTCAGTTTGCTGACCTACACGTGTGTTTTCTACTGTGTAATTAACCTTTAAAACAGGAGTATAGATTGAATCAATAGCAATAGTGCCGATTGGTAAATCCATAAGCTGCTTATTGCGGTCGCAAGGAACATATCCTCTGCCGTGATTAGCAGTAAGTTCCATATTTACACTTGCACCTTCATCAAGATAAGCAATGTGAAGGTCAGGATTAAGAATTTCAACGTCTGCGTCATGCTTAATATCAGCAGCAGTAATTTCGCCCTCACCCGAAGCCTCAATATAAAGAGTCTTTGGCATCTCATCATGTATCTTTAAGATAACATTTTTGAGGTTAAGAACGATCTCAGTAACATCTTCCTTAACGTGCGGAATTGTTGAAAATTCGTGTAAAACACCATCAATCTTAACGGAAGTGATAGCATATCCCGGAAGAGAAGAAAGAAGAACCCTTCTCATTCCGTTACCGAGAGTTGTGCCAAAACCTCTTTCAAGAGGTTCAACAACAAATCTGCCCGTGCTGCGGCTTCCGACAGTAGAAACGTCTACAATCTCGATTTTAGGCTTATCAATTTCGATCATTTAAAAGCCTCCTAATAAAATGTTGTATTTTGTTTTCGCTAAATAACAGCCAAACACTATTATTTAGAGTAGAACTCAACGATTAAATGCTCTTCAACAGGATAATCAATGTCATCACGCTGAGGTAATGCAACAACCTTTGCTGTGAGTTCAGCCGGGTTTACTTCAAGCCACTTAGGAGCGGTGCCGTAAGCGCCCTCTTCCTTAACGAGCTTAAATCTGCCGTTATCCTTGCTCTTGTCAACGACTGCGATAACATCTCCTGCCTTAACGAGATAAGATGGAATGTTTACTTTCTTGCCGTTTACGGTGAAATGACCGTGAGAAACTGCCTGTCTTGCTTCACGACGAGTCTTACAAAAGCCTGTTCTGAAAGCAACGTTATCAAGGCGGGTTTCAATCATTGTAAGAAGAACTGCACCTGTCTGTCCCTGAGCCTTTGCAGCCTTCTCATAATAGGTGTGGAACTGCTTTTCAAGAATACCGTAGATGAACTTAACTTTCTGCTTCTCATTGAGCTGCATAGCATATTCGCTCTTCTTACGGCGATTCTTACTATAAGAATTTCTGAATGTATCCTTATTTGTATAACCCATAACAGCCGGTGAAATACCGAGTGCTTTGCAACGCTTTGCAATAGGTTCTGAATTCTTTGCCATATCTTTACTACACCTCCAATAAACTATACACGACGTCTTTTTGGTGGACGACAGCCGTTATGTGGGATAGGAGTAACATCTTTGATAAGACTTACTTCTAAGCCGGCTGTTTGAAGAGCTCTGATAGCAGATTCTCTACCTGAGCCAGGTCCCTTAACGTATACTTCAACATATTTCATACCATGCTCCATAGCAGCCTTTGCGGCAGTTTCAGCAGCAGTAGCAGCAGCAAACGGAGTTGATTTTCTTGAACCACGGAAGCCCATTTCTCCGGCAGAAGCCCAAGAAACAGCGTTACCGTTCATATCGGTAATAGTTACGATTGTGTTGTTGAAGGTTGATTGGATATGGGCAGCACCACGCTCGATGTTCTTCTTCTCACGACGCTTACGTGAGCCTGTGGTCTTCTTAGTAGCCATACTTATTTGTTCCTCCTACTATTTCTTCTTGTTTGCTATAGTCTTCTTAGGACCCTTACGTGTACGTGCATTGTTCTTAGAAGTCTGACCTCTTACAGGGAGACCCTTTCTATGTCTTACGCCACGATAGCAACCGATTTCTATAAGTCTCTTAATGTCAAAAGCTGTGTTTCTACGAAGGTCACCTTCAACTGTGAGGTTGTGAGTGATATAATCGCTGAGCTTTTTAACATCATCTTCTGTTAAATCTCTGCAACGGGTGTCAGGATTGATGCCTGTTGCTTTGATGATTTCATTAGAGGTTGTGCGACCGATACCGTAAATATAGGTAAGGCCGATTTCAACTCTCTTGTCATTAGGTAAGTCAACACCTGAAATACGTGCCATTTTACAGTTTACCTCCGATTATTAATTCAGGATTAGCCCTGACGCTGTTTGTGCTTTGGATTTTCACAGATAACCATTACTTTTCCATTGCGCTTTATTACTTTGCACTTTTCGCAAATTTTCTTTACAGAAGGTCTTACTTTCATTCTGAATATCCTCCTAATTATTACTTTGAGCGCCATATTATACGACCCTTAGTAAGATCGTATGGGGACATCTCAATCGTTACCTTGTCACCGGGAAGAATACGAATATTATTCATTCTCAGCTTCCCGCTGATGTGGGCTATAATGATGTGGTCATTTTGCAATGTTACTTTAAAAGTTGTATTAGGTAACACTTCAACCACGGTACCCTCAACTTCTATCATATCTGACTTTGACATCTTATACCTCGCTAAAATTTAATTATTTACGATTGATGTTTTTAATTTAACTGGAATCACATTACGGCGTAATCGCCAGCAATTGATTAAAGCCTCAGACTTTTGTTAATATAACAGGACCGTTTGGCGTAATCGCAATTGAGTGCTCAAAATGAGCAGCAAGCTTGCCATCAGCGGTTTTGACGGTCCAACCGTCTGAAAGCTGTTTAACCTTGTAGGTTCCCAGATTAATCATTGGTTCAATTGCCAATGTCATTCCGGGTAACAGTCTGATACCACGGCCTGCGTGACCGAAGTTTGGTACGCTTGGTTCTTCATGAAGCTTAGTACCGACGCCGTGACCGACAAAGTCACGTACAACGCCGTACCCACGTGCTTCGCAATACTCCTGTACTGCGTGACCGATATCGCCGATTCTGTTGCCTGGAACTGCTTGCTCAATACCTTTATAAAGGCTTTCACGAGTAGTATCCATCAGCCGCTTTGCCTCGTCACTTACAGTTCCGCAAGCAAATGTAGCAGCATTATCGCCGTTGTATCCGTTTTTAGCCGCACCCAAATCGATGCTGACAATGTCACCCTCTTTGAGAATTCTGTCAGCCCTTGGGATGCCGTGAATAACTTCATCATTTATAGATATACATGCGGTAGCAGGAAATCCACCGTAGTTTAAAAAGTTAGGAGTTGCACCGTGTTTTTTGATAAACTTGTATGCAATCTCATCAATTTCCTTGGTAGAAACGCCCGGCTTTACTGCCTCGCCTGCTACCATTAATGCTTCAGCCGAAATTTGACAAGCTTCTTTCATAAGTTCAAGCTCACGGCTGCTTTTTAGCACTATCATGTTAATCCTCCAACGCAGCGTAAACGAGTGCAGTTGTATCTGCAACTTCTTCCTGTCCTTCTACAACAGTAAGCTTACCAAGCTTTTTGTAGAAATCTTTAAGCGGTTCTGTCATTTGGTGATATTCAGCCAAACGAGCAAGAACAGTTTCAGGAGCATCGTCCTTACGCTGAATAAGTTCTCCGCCGCAAGCATCGCATACGCCTTCAACCTTAGGCTTCTTATACTCAACGTGATAAGAATTAGCGCATTTTGAGCAAACACGGCGGCCGCTCATTCTCTTAGTGATTGCTTCGTCAGAAACTTCAATATCAAGCACCTTATCAATATCAACACCTGAATCTAAAAGAGCCTGAGCTTGAGGAATTGTTCTTGGGAAGCCATCGAGAATGAAGCCGTTTTCGCAATCTTTTTCTTTAAGTCTGTCCTTGATAATACCGATAACAACCTCGTCGGGAACAAGCTGTCCTGCGTCCATAAACGATTTAGCCTTAAGTCCCATTTCTGTGCCGTCTTTTACGGCTGCACGAAGAATATTACCTGTTGAAATTGCCGGAATACCATATTTTTCAACAATCTTTTCTGCCTGAGTACCTTTGCCGGCACCCGGAGCACCGAGAAGAATAAGTTTCATATTTAATACTCCTATTAGTTATTAGTCAAGGAAGCCTTTGTAGTGGCGCATCATCATCTGCGACTCTAACTGACGAACTGTCTCAAGTGCAACACCGCACATAATGATAAGTGATGTACCGCCGAGAGAGATTGTCATTCCGCCATCTTTTCCGCCTTCTGCAAGTGGCTTGATAGCCGCATCACAGATAAGTGAGTAAACGATTGGGAAGAGTGCGATAACCGAAAGCATCAAAGCACCGATAAGTGTAAGCCTTGAAAGAACTCTGAGAATGTAATCAGAGGTCGGCTTACCCGGTCTGATACCCGGAATTGCGCCGTTGTTTTTACGCAAGTTGTTTGCCATTTCAATTGGGTTGTACTGAATTGTACTGTAGAAATAAGCAAAGAAGATGATAAGAAGGAAGTACATTGCTGCGTACCACCAAGAGTCGCCCTGGAATGCCTTAAAGAACTTTTCCCAGAAAGTACCTTCATACTTATCAGCCGAAAGGAACATTTGAACTGTTCCAGGAAGTGAGAGAATTGATGAAGCGAAGATTACAGGAAGTACGCCGCTCATATTAACCTTAATAGGCATATGAGTTGACTGACCGCCCATCATCTTTCTGCCGACTACACGTTTTGCGTAAGAAATCGGAAGTCTTCTCTCAGAATTATCCATAAATACGATGTATGCAATCATAAGCAAGAAGCATACGATAACTACAGGAACAAGGATTTTATAAACAAGTCTGCCTGTATCGAGATACTGGAAGAGCTGCTTAATGAGGGTTGGGAAACGAGATACGATACCTGCGAAAAGGATAATGGAAATACCGTTACCAATACCGCTGATAGTAATCTGCTCACCGAGCCACATAATAACTGCTGTGCCTGCTGTTAAAACAAGTACAATAACAAGTGCCTGGAAAACTGCATCAAAACCTGTGAACTGAGCACCGTTTGAATCAGTCATAAGGTAGTTGTTTGTACGAAGATAGAAGTAATAAGCGATAGACTGAAGAACACCGAGTGCAACTGTTACGAAACGAGTAATAGAAGCAAGCTTCTTTCTGCCTTCTTCGCCTTCCTTCTGTAATCTCTCGAGTGACGGGATTGCCACTGCGAGAAGTTGAATGATGATTGAAGAGTTGATGTACGGAGTGATTGACATAGCGAAAATAGTACCGTATGTGAATGCACTACCTGTCATCAAGCTCAAATAAGTGAGAATTGTGTTGCCTTTACCGACATTGATTTCATCAACAATGTTAAGGAAAGGTACGGGAATGACTGAACCTATTCTGAAAACGAGGATGATAAATGCTGTGAACAAAAGCTTTTTGCGAATGTCAGGCACTTTCCACGCATTAATCATGGTTTTAATCATTAGAGCACCTCCACCTTGCCACCTGCAGCTTCAATCTTTGCCTTAGCCGACTCACTGATTGCAGCAACTTTTACTGTGATTGCCTTAGTGATTTCGCCTTTTCCAAGAACCTTAACACCGTCAAGTGCTTTTTTAATAACACCTGCGTCCTTAAGACTCTGAGCATCAACTGTAGCGCCGTCCTCAAATCTGTCATTAAGTGTTGAAAGATTTACGACTGCATATTCAGTAGCGAAGATGTTGTTAAATCCTCTCTTAGGAACTCTTCTTTGAAGTGGCATCTGACCGCCTTCAAAACCTGGACGTCTGCTGTAGCCTGAACGTGATTTCTGGCCCTTCTGTCCTTTGCCGGCTGTCTTGCCTTGACCTGAAGCAGTACCTCTGCCAATTCTCTTTACGCTCTTCTTAGAGCCCTCAGCAGGAGAAAGTTCATGTAATTTCATATTATCTGCACCTCCCCTTATTCTTCTACGATTGTTACAAGGTGAGCAATCTTTGCAAGCTTACCCTGTGTCTGTGCATTATCAGGCTGAACTGTTACGTTGCCGATTTTGCGAAGACCGAGAGAGTGGGCTGTGGCAATCTGGTCTTTCTTACTGCCGATTAAGCTCTTTGTAAGCTTGATTTTAATGTCTGCCATTATTCCACCCTCCTTAACCTAAAATTTCTTTTGTTGCTTTGCCACGTACTGCTGCAACTTCATCAGCTGTACGAAGCTGGCTTAAACCATTAATAGTAGCTCTTACTACATTGCAAGGGTTATTTGAACGGATAGCCTTTGTTCTGATATCCTTGATACCTACTGTTTCAACAACAGCACGAACAGGACCGCCGGCGATAACACCGGTACCCTTTGGAGCAGGCATAAGGAGAACCTCACCTGCGCCGAACTTACCCTTAATCTCATGAGGAATTGTTGTTCCCTTAAGAGCAACCTTAATTACATTTTTCTTTGCATCCTCGATACCCTTACGGATTGCATCAGGAACTTCGCCTGACTTACCGATACCGAAGCCTACAAGACCGTTACCGTCACCGACAACTACGAGTGCTGCGAATTTGAAAATTCTACCACCCTTTACAGTCTTTGATACACGGTTGATAGTAACAACTCTTTCTTCAAGTTCCATTGAAGATACGTCAATCTTTGCCATAAAAATTTACCTCCTTCGTTAGAACTTAAGTCCGCCTTCACGAGCGCCGTCTGCTACTGCAGCAACACGTCCGTGATATACGTAACCGCCACGGTCAAATACACATTCTTCAATGCCCTTTGCCTTAGCTCTTTCTGCTAATGTCTTACCAACAGCCTTAGCTGCTTCTACGTTACCGCCGTACTGTGTGAATTCCTTTTCAACAGTTGAAGCTGATGCAATTGTTACACCTGCAACATCGTCGATTAACTGCACGTAAATATTGCTGAGAGAGCGATATACGTTAAGTCTTGGACATTCAGCAGTACCGCTGATTTTACCACGAACTCTTGTGTGGCGCTTTTGTCTTGCCTTATTGGCGTCTTGTCTTGAAACCATTGTATTTCACTCCTTCCCTTATTTCTTACCTGCTTTTCCTTCTTTACGACGGATATGCTCTTCGGCATACTTGATACCCTTGCCCTTGTATGGCTCCGGTGGTCTCTTTTCACGAACCTGAGCTGCGAACTGACCTACCATCTGCTTATCAGCACCGCTAATTACGATAGCGTTTGCTGAAGGACATTCTACCTTAATACCTTCTGGAGCTTCCATTGTAACCTGATGTGAGAAACCGAGGTTCATTACAAGCTTGTTGCCCTGCATCTGAACACGGTAACCGACACCGTTAACTTCAAGGTTTTTCTTGAATCCCTCTGTAACACCTACAACCATATTGTGGATAAGTGTACGGGTTAAACCGTGAAGTGATCTGTTTTCTTTTGCATCGTTAGGTCTGCTAACGATAATTTCACTGCCCTCAACGCTGACTGTCATATTTTGATGTGCATCCATTGAAAGAGTACCGTTAGGTCCCTTTACGGTAACAGTTGCACCGTTGACATTTACATCAACACCGGCAGGAATTGTAATAGGTTTTAAACCGATACGTGACATCCTGACTGTACCTCCTTACCAAATGAATGCTAAAACTTCGCCGCCGACATTCTGCTTGCGAGCTTCTCTGTCTGTCATAATGCCCTTTGAAGTTGAAACGATTGCAACACCGAGACCCTTCATAACCTTAGGCATTTCTTCAACGTTTGAATAAATACGAAGACCCGGCTTTGAAACTCTGCGAAGACCAGTGATAACCTGGCTCTTACCTTCGCCGTACTTAAGTGTTACACGAATAACACCCTGCTTGCCGTCTTCAATTAATTTATAATTTTTGATATAACCTTCATCAACAAGAATCTGAGCAATTGCCTTCTTCATGTTTGACGCAGGAATATCTACTGTATCGTGCTTTGCTGAATTTGCATTACGAATTCTTGTAAGCATATCAGCGATTGGATCTGTAATATGCATTGATAATTCCTCCTTATTTAATTAGCAATTCTCAGTTCTTACCAAGATGACTTCTTTACACCAGGGATTTCGCCCTTATGAGCGAGCTCTCTGAAGCAAATTCTGCATACACCGTACTTACGAAGATAAGCATGAGGTCTACCGCAGATTTTGCATCTGTTGTACTGTCTTGTTGAATACTTTGCAGGCTTTGCAGCCTTGACTTTCATAGATGTTTTTGCCACGATAATCCCTCCTTACTCTGAGAATGGAGCGCCGAGGAGCTTAAGGAGCTCTCTGCCCTCTTCATCTGTGTTTGCAGTTGTTACCATGATGATGTCCATACCACGAACAGCATCAATCTTGTCATACTCGATTTCAGGGAAAATCAACTGCTCTTTGATACCCATAGCATAGTTACCACGGCCATCGAATGAGTTAGGGTTGATACCTCTGAAGTCACGAACTCTCGGAAGTGCCAAATTGAAGAATCTCTCAAGGAATTCATACATTCTGTCACCACGAAGAGTAACTTTAACACCGATTGGCATACCTTCACGAAGCTTGAAGTTAGCAACTGACTTCTTCGCACGGCAGATAACCGGCTTTTGACCTGTAATGATTTGAAGGTCATTAATGATAGCGTCTACTACCTTTGAATTTTCACGGGCTTCACCGCAACCAACATTGATTACAATCTTGTCAAGCTTTGGGATTTGCATAACAGATTTGTATCCGAATTTCTTCATCAATGCAGGAGCGATTTCGCTCTTATATGTTTCTTTTAAAACAGACATTGTTATGTTCCTCCCTTACTTAAAATTCGTTACCGCATTTCTTACAAACACGGATACCGCCCTTTTTATGACCTACACGTGTAGCTTCGCCACACTTAGGACATACGAGCTGTACTTTTGATGCATAAAGAGCTGATTCTACTTCAATAAGACCGCCCGGCTCGCCCATCTTCTTAGGCTTAACGTGCTTTGTAACAACGTTTACCTTCTTAACGATAACCTTGCCTTCAGCAGGACTTACAGCGACAACTTCGCCCTTAACGCCCTTTGACTTACCGCTGAGTACTACTACAGTATCACCGGACTTTACAAACATTTTACTCATATTAGCGCACCTCCATTAAAGAACTTCCGGAGCGAGAGAAAGGATTTTCATATAATCCTTTTCACGAAGCTCACGAGCTACTGGTCCAAAAATACGGGTGCCACGAGGGGTTTTATCCTCTCTGATAATTACGGCAGCATTTTCATCAAAACGAATATACTGACCGTCGTCACGACGTACACCTTTAGTTGTACGAACGATGACTGCCTTAACAACTTCGCCCTTTTTAACAACGCCACCCGGTGCTGCTTTCTTTACACTAGCAACGATTACATCGCCGATATTTGCATATCTTCTGCCTGAACCGCCTAATACTCTGATGCAAAGAAGCTCTTTAGCGCCTGTGTTGTCTGCTACTTTAAGACGACTTTCCTGTTGTATCACAGCATTTTCCTCCTTCGTACTGCAAAATAACACTTTGCTATGTTGCAGTTATTATTTTATTGACTAAATTATTTAAAAAAGCTGTAAATCGTAACGATTATTTAGCCTTCTCAATGATTTCAACCACACGCCATCTCTTATCCTTGCTGTATGGACGACATTCCATAATAAGAACCTTATCGCCAACACCGCATTCGTTGTTTTCGTCGTGTGCCTTGTACTTAACTGTATCGTTTACAATCTTGTTGTAAAGTGGATGACGAACTCTGTTCTTGATTGTTACAACAACTGTCTTATCCATCTTGTCGCTTGTTACGATACCTACTCTTGTCTTTCTGAGGTTTCTTTCCATTTAACAGTTACCTCCTTTATTAAGAATTAGCGCTCTCAAGTTCGATTTGACGCTCAACAGTCTTGATGCGAGCGATATCTTTCTTGACAGCTTTAATTCTCATAGGGTTGTCGAGCTGATTGATTGCCTGCTGGAAATGAAGGTTGAAGAGCTCTTCTTTTAATTCTGCAAGCTTCTTTGTTCTCTGTTCTGCTGAAAGAGCCTTGATTTCTGATGCTTTCATTATTGCTCGCCTCCCTCTTCTTCTTTCTTTACAAACTTACATTTAACAGGAAGTTTGTTTGCGGCAAGACGCAAAGCCTCACGAGCTATTGCTTCGTCAACACCGCCAAGCTCGAACATTACTCTGCCCGGCTTTACTACTGCTACCCAGTAGTCAACATTACCTTTACCTTTACCCATACGAGTATCGGCAGGTCTTGCTGTAATCGGCTTATCAGGGAATATTTTGATCCATACTTTACCGCCACGCTTTGTGTAACGTGTCATTGCGATACGGGCAGCTTCAATCTGTGCTGCGGTAATCCATGCAGGCTCAGTTGTCTGCAAACCATATTCACCGTAAGTTACCTTATTGCCTCGAGTAGCTACACCGGTCATACGACCTCTGTGCTGCTTTCTGTGTTTTACACGCTTAGGTAAAAGCATTACTTTCTTCCCCCTTCTCTACGATTTGTTCTTCTCTTATTACGAGATTCACGGAGTACCTCACCTTGATAAATCCATGTCTTAACACCAATCTTACCATAGGTTGTGTTTGCTTCTGCAAAACCATAATCAATGTCAGCACGAATTGTCTGAAGTGGAATTGTACCCTCTTTATAAGTTTCTGAACGAGCGATTTCTGCACCGCCGATTCTGCCTGAAACCATAATCTTAATACCACGAGCACCAAGTCTCATTGTATTTCTGATAGCACCCTTAACTGCTCTTCTGAAAGATACACGTCTTTCAAGCTGCTGAGCAACTGACTGTGCTACAAGTGTTGCGTTGAGGTCCGGCTGCTTGATTTCAACGATGTTGATGAAAACTTCGTTAGCATCTTTGCCGAGCTTCTTTGCACATACTGCCTTGAGCTTTTCGATTTCAGCACCCTGCTTACCGATAACCATACCCGGCTTTGCACAATGGATGTTGATTCTTACTCTCTTAGCATCTCTTTCGATTTCTACCTTTGGAACACCTGCGCCGTGAAGAGAATCAAGAAGGTAATTACGAAGCTTGTAGTCCTCTACAAGTGTATCACCGAACTCGCCCTTCTTTGCATACCAGCGAGAGTCCCAGTTTTTGATAACACCGATTCTTAAACCGGTTGGATTACATTTCTGTCCCATTTAACTTTCCTCCTCGCTTAGTCTTCCAATTCCTTAACGGTAATTGTGATGTGTGATGTTCTCTTATTGATTCTGTAAGCTCTGCCCTGTGCTCTTGCCTGAATTCTCTTAAGAGTAGGACCTGCAGTTGCGTTGCAGTAGCTTACTACTAATCTTGATGTGTCCATATTGTTATTGTTCTCAGCATTTGCGATTGCTGACTTAAGAACCTTCATAACAGGCTCGCAAGCAGCTTTCGGTGTGTACTGAAGAATAGCCATTGCCTTGTCAGCAGGCTGATTTCTGATAAGATCAAGAACAATCTGCACCTTTCGAGGGGAGATACGGACATAAGTTGCTTTTGCTGTTGCTTCCATAATAATTCTCCTTTCGATTACTTAGATGTCTTTGAGCCTGCGTGGCCTCTGAATGTTCTTGTCGGTGCAAATTCACCGAGCTTGTGTCCAACCATATCCTCTGTAACATATACAGGAACATGCTTTCTTCCGTCATGAACAGCAAATGTGTGTCCTACGAATTCAGGGAAGATTGTTGAACTTCTTGACCAAGTTTTGATAATCTGCTTGTCGCCTGAAGCATTAAGAGCTTCTACTTTCTTATAAAGGCTGTCTTCTACATAAGCACCCTTTTTTGTACTTCTACTCATTAGTTAATCTTCTCCTTTCTTCTTATTTACCGTTACGACGGCGAACGATCATCTTGTTAGATGCCTTCTTCTTATTACGTGTCTTATAGCCGAGAGCAGGCTTGCCCCAAGGAGTGCAAGGACCAGGACGGCCGACAGGTGACTTACCTTCACCACCACCGTGAGGGTGATCGTTAGGGTTCATAACAGAACCACGAACGGTAGGTCTCCAACCCATGTTGCGCTTACGACCTGCTTTACCGATTTTAACATTAGCGTGGTCAGTGTTACCAACAACACCGACTGTTGCCATACAATCTCTCGGTACGTTACGAAGCTCGCCTGAAGGAAGTCTGAGAAGTGCATAAGCACCTTCGAGAGCCATAAGCTGAGCGCTGTTACCTGCTGAACGAGCAAGCTGAGCACCGTTGCCAGGATAAAGCTCTACGTTATGAACGATTGTACCTACAGGCATATCTTTAAGTGCAAGAGCGTTACCTGCTACGATGTCTGCGTTAGGACCTGCCATAACAGTGTCGCCAACCTTAAGACCTTCAGGAGCTGTGATGTAGCTCTTTACACCGTCTTCATACTGAATAAGAGCGATATGTGCACTTCTGTTTGGATCATATTCGATGGTCTTAACAGTTGCAGGCATATCAAGCTTGTTTCTCTTGAAATCGATTACACGATATTTTCTTCTGTTTCCGCCGCCACGATGACGAACTGTGATTCTTCCGTAAGAGTTACGGCCTGACTTCTTATTGAGAGGCTCAAGAAGAGATTTTTCAGGAGCAACCTTTGAGAGTGAAGAATAATCAGTTACTGACATATTTCTGCGTGAAGGAGTGGTCGGCTTATAATTCTTAATTGCCATTATTTTTCTCCTTTCCGGATAACTTTGCGAAAGGATGGCACCTTTCATACCTCATCATCCGAAATACTTTATGTTATATACTAATTATATATAGGTTGTGATTACATCATATCGTTGAAGAATTCAATTTCCTTTGAATCTTCTGTAAGAGTAACGATTGCCTTCTTCCAAGATGGAGTGTAGCCCTCGTGCATACCCTGACGACGCTTCTGGCCTCTAACGTTCATTGTGTTTACCTTAGCAACCTTTGTGCCAGGGAAAACAGCCTCAACAGCCTTAGCGATTTCGATTTTGTTTGCATCCTTTGCAACCTTGAAGGTATACTTCTTTGTCATAATACCCATCATTGATTCCTCAGTGATGATTGGCTTAAGAATAATATCCTGAGCAGTTCTCATTATGCATATACCTCCTCAATCTTCTTTGCTGCGTCCTTAAGAACAACGAATGAATCGCAGTTAAGGATATCATAAACGCAAAGTGTGTTTACTGTAGCAACCTTAACACCTTCGATGTTACGAGCGCTCTTGTAAATTTGTTCATTGCTCTCAGCTGTGATGATGAGAGTTTTCTTAGCTGCCTTAAGGCCCTTGAGCATTGCAACAACATTCTTTGTCTTAATGCCGTCGAACTCAACCTTATTAACAACCATCATCTCGCCTGCTGCAACCTTTGATGAAAGTGCAGACTTCATAGCGAGTCTCTTAACCTTCTTGTTAAGATTTACTGTATATTTTCTTGGCTTAGGGCCAAGAGCGATACCGCCGTGTGTCCACTGTGGACTTCTTGTTGAACCCTGACGAGCTCTGCCGGTACCCTTCTGTCTCCAAGGCTTTGCACCGCCACCGCTTACTTCTGAACGAGTGAGAGTTGACTGTGTGCCCTGACGCTGATTAGCAAGATAGCTAACAACTGCAAGATGCATTGCATATTCGTTTGGCTCAATGCCGAATACTGAATCTGCAAGTTCTAATTTTGAGGTTTTCTTACCTTCCTGGTTATAAACCTGAACCTGTGCCATTACTTATCTCTCCTTTCGTTAAGCTTTAACTGCGTCTGCGATTACAACAATTCCGCCCTTAGGACCCGGGATTGCACCCTTGATTGCGATAAGATTGTTTTCTGCATCAACCTTAGCAATCTTGAGGTTCTGAACTGTTACTGTTTCGTGACCGTAGTGACCTGCCATCTTCTTACCCTTGAATACTCTTGAAGGGCTTGAACAAGCACCGAGTGAACCTGCGTGACGGTGGTTAGGACCTGTACCGTGTGTCATTCTGAGTCTTGAGAAGTTCCAACGCTTGATTGCGCCTGCTGTTCCGTGACCCTTGCTTGTTCCCTTTACATCAACGATTTCGCCAACCTCAAATGTGTCAGCCTTGAGAATGTTACCAACCTCAATACCGTCGATGCTGTCGAGACGGAATTCCTTAAGTGTTTTCTTTGGAGCTACATCAGCTTTATTAAAGTGACCCTTCATTGGCTTGTTTACACGTGATACCTTAACATCACCGAAACCAACCTGAACAGCCTGATAACCGTCGTTCTCCACTGTCTTAATCTGTGTTACTGTGCAAGGACCGGCTTCAACTACTGTTACAGGAATTACATTGCCTGCTTCGTCAAAGATCTGAGTCATGCCGATTTTCTTGCCGATAAGACCTTTTTTCATGTTTTATTTCCTCCTTTTGGTTATTGGTTGGGTTTCCCCAACATGACCTCAGCTGCGATTAGAGCTTGATTTCAATCTCAACGCCTGCTGGGAGCTCAAGACTTGTCAAAGCTTCAACAGTTTTGTTTGAAGGTCTGAGAATGTCGATGAGTCTTTTGTGTGTTCTTTGTTCGAATTGCTCACGGCTGTCCTTGTACTTATGAACAGCTCTGAGGATTGTTACCTTTTCAATCTCTGTCGGAAGAGGGATAGGACCGCTAACCTGAGCGCCTGTTCTCTTTGCAGTGTCAACAATCTTCTCAGCAGCCTGATCAACTAAGCTGTGATCATAGCCCTTAAGTCTGATTCGAATCTTCACTTTACTTGCTGCCATTTTATTTCCTCCCTGAAAAATTATGGTGCGAGTACCGATATTTCAACCACGCTCCCGTGTGTTTCAAACCTCTCTTTAAATAAAACCGAATGAAAAGACATCATTCGGGCATAAGGAACGAACACACAGAAAATCTGCGTTCGCAAGTCACAGCTTGTAGTTTCCTATCGGTTCAGATGATTACAAATCATCTTCGTTTCGCCCGGTTTAAAATCGGACATACTCCGTATGAATTACCGCCGTGGGTTATGGCGCAACCTCATACATCATCGCATATCTATGGTGAAGCATAAATATAATATATATATTTATATACTATACCTCGTTCACACGCTCGTCTATTATATATTATAAAGCCCCTGTTGTCAACACTTTTTTAATAATTTTTTTAGAATTTTTGCGTTTTTAAAAATTTGTAATTTTTACCAAAATTCACGCTTAAATTTCGTCAAAACTGCACAATAAAAAATATGGTGCAAGCGATAAACGAATATCTGCTTGCACCACAATATATTGATTGTTTGTTTGCTTTTTTAATTATTATGTGTTTTATTTTACAATTCTTCGAGCATATCCTCGGCGAAGATTGCATAGCCCTTTTCGGGTGAATCAACAATTACGTGAGTAAGTGCACCAACTAGCTTGCCGTTTTGAATAATCGGCGAACCGCTCATACCCTGCACTATTCCGCCCGTTTTATCAAGCAGACGCTTATCCGTAATCTTTACAACCATATTTTTACCTTTTTTATTTTCACGATAAGAAATACGTGTTATTTGCGCATTATAAAACTGTGGCTTGCCCAAATCGGTTGTGCAAAGAATTTGAACAGGGCCTTTTACAATTTCATCATTTGAGGCAACCTCATATTCATAAGTGCCGTTTAAATCGCAGGTGTATTTGCCGAAAATTCCGCTTTGGCAATTCTTTTTAAGTGTACCGATTGTATCATTTGTAAATTCGCACGCAAGCGAGCCTGCCTCTCCGGCACGGCTTTTATAAATTTTTGTTACATTCGCCTTTACTGCTTCACCGTCCAAAATCGGCATAATTTCATTTGTATCGACATCGGTTATCGGGTGACCAAGCGCCGCAACACAATTAGTTGATTTATCATAAAAGGTAACGGTTCCCACTCCTGCCGTTGAGTCCCTGACCCATAAGCCGACCTTGTAGCACCCCTGCGCCGAGGAATAAGCAGGCTTTAAAGAAAACTCTTTGTAATTTCCGTTTCGCTTGACCTTAATATTATATTCCTTGCCGTTATTATCATTAAGTATATCGGTCACGCTCGTGGCAGAATACATTTTTTTACCGTTTATTTCAACGATTATATCGCCCTTTTCAAGCCCTGCATCTTTAGCAGGATTGCACTTGCCGCTGTCGGTTTCAACGTCACGAATACCGACGATAATTACTCCGTCGGTATAAAGTTTAATTCCGAAGTTTTCGCCGCTTACGTTTACTTTTTTAGCTTTCTTTTGGGTAACACTTGCCGTTTTAACGGGAATTATTCCCAAAAGCTTAATGTCGTTTTCACTCGGCGATACCTTGGAATTATTCTGAAAATCGACCTGATAAAGCGGACTGTCACCAACCCAATAAATGCTTTTGTATTCAACTCTTTTGTTTGAATAAGCAGTTATTTTATCAGGCAAAACAAAGTTGCCGAACGCAACAAGAGAATAAATTATAACAAGGCATAACGCAAAAATTCCGTCAATAATTCGTATAGCTTTTTTCATAATACCACCTATACTATTATTGACAGAATTTTAATAAGTATTTTTATTTTATTTATCTTCTTTTAATTGCTTTTTGAAAATCAAGCGGAATATGAAGCGAACGAACGGACCTGCGTAGAAAAGTTGCCAGCAAAGTGCCATAGGAAAATTGCGAACACAAATTCTACAAAAATTAGGAATAATATGTGCGGCGTCCTGAAAGCTGAAAAGAAGACTTGCAATAAAGCTCATAAGCGGGCACATAAAAGCAACCGTAACACTTGAAATCATAACAGTGATTAAAAAAGGATTGGTACTTTTGGGGTCAAAATGCTTAAAGGTAATTTTTTGAGCAAGCTTGCCCACGGCAAAAAATTCAAGCAAAAAGCCGATTACGCCCATAATAGGAAGCTCGTGAAGCGCTAAAAGAAAAATATCGTTACCAACGCCCTTATCAAAAGCAATATTGTAACAAACCATTGCATAGACCATAACGATTACCATTATGATTGTGAAAATAAAATCTTGAAACTTAGTTTTTGGCATAAAAAAATCTCCTTAATAATAAAAAATTCAACTCAATAAATTTGTGTTGTTCGTTATCATTACGGAGAATGTGCGTTTCCAATATTAACCTAATATTCAGTTGTTCAAAGTGACGTGATTATAACAAATATAAATCAAAAAGTCAAGAAAAAAATCAGCCTTCTTGAAAAACGAATGGGCAAAACTTTAGGGTAGGAGCAAACCCCTACCCTAAAAAATACTTCATATTTCGTTTTATTACTCGGTTAAATTGAAACCTCGTGAGCAACATTATAAAGATTCATATCAATAGACTTCTTCATATTAAGAGCCTCAAAGATATCGTAATCAACAACGTCTTCCTTTTGAGCGGCAACAACACGATTGCCGATATTATTCATAAGAAGCTTAACGGCATAGTTACCCATACGTGTAGCAAGAACTCTGTCCTTAGCAGTAGGAGAGCCGCCACGCTGAATATGACCGAGAACGCAGGCACGTGACTCAACGCCGGTCTTAGCCTCTATTTCCTTAGCAAGGTCATGAACATCAACGTCGACACCCTCGGCAACAATAATAATAAAGTGTTTTTTGCCTGTTCTCTGAGTTTTTTCCATACGTTCAATAATATGCTCTTGAACATCGTATTCAACTTCAGGAATAAGAATAGAAGTAGCACCGCAAGCAATACCTGCATTAAGTGCAAGATAGCCTGCCTTTCTACCCATAACTTCAACAACAGTACATCTGTCATGCGACTCTGTTGTATCACGAACACGGTCAACCATTTCCATAATAGTATTAAGGCAGGTGTCATAACCGATAGTGTTATCACAGCAAGCAATATCGTTATCAATAGTGCCCGGAAGTCCTACGCAAGGAATACCTCTTTCGCTAAGGTCTCTTGCACCACGGAACGAACCGTCGCCGCCTATAACAACAACGCCCTCAATACCGTGCTCCTGGCAGGTACGAACTGCTTTTCTAAGACCTTCTTCTGTAGCAAACTCAACCGAACGAGCAGAGTAAAGGATAGTACCGCCACGATTGATAATGTCTGATACGCTTCTAAGGTCCATTTCAATGAAATCGCCGTTGATAAGACCGTTATAGCCACGAACGACACCGTAAACCTTAATTCCGTTTTCGCATGCTGTACGTACTACTGCACGAATAGCTGCATTCATACCCGGTGCGTCGCCGCCACTTGTTAATACCGCAATTGTTTTCATAATTATGTCCTCCTATATAATAATATAGACTAAAACAAAATAATCTTTATTTAACTTATATATCTTGTTTATTTTATATTTTTTCAAGAAAAAAGTCAAGTATTGTCGTAAAATTAATGAACAAAAACTACATTCTCATCGCCAAGTATCCTTTTTAATTCCTTAATTTCGGTATTATTCACCTCAACAAAACACTCCCTCGGCTGCAAGGCATACCTTTTATCATCGGTATAATAAAAATAAAGAGGAATGTTCCCGTCAAAAATATCAGTCACTCGTTTTGCAAGTGCTATATTTTCATCATTTTCATTCTTAAAGCGCAGATAAAGAGCCGCCTTTTTCCTTTTGTGATTTTCTTTTTCAGCTTGTTTGCTGTTTTGAATAGGTTTATTTTTATATTTTCCGCTTTCAAAATCAGCTTGAGTAGGTGCGCTGTCTATTGAATAAGCAAGTATTTTAGCATCCTTTTCCTCCTCAAGTGAGAGGTTTCCTGCAATAGTTATTATACTGCCATCATAAAGAAATTGTGCGTACTTTTCAAGCGCTTTTGCAAAAACGATAACCTCAATTGAGCCGTACAAGTCCTCTACGGTTACAAAAGCCATTGAAGCACCGCTTCTCGTTTGCTTAAGAATTACACGAGTAACAATGCCACAGGTACGCACAAAGGTTTTATCCTTGTAAATACTCATATCGTCATTTGCACTTTCCAAAAGCTCGCCTATATTAGCAAATCCGAGTTTTTCGCACAAATCGGAATATTTATCCATAGGGTGACCGGAAAGGTAAAGTCCCGTCATTTCCTTTTCCATTTTCAAAAGCTCAGCCTTAGGAAATTCATCAACATTCGGAACATCAAATTCAAGCGGAGAATCATTACCGCCGAGTTCAAAAAAGCCAACCTGACCGTAGCGTGTGCTCTGCCTGTAATTTTCAATATTGGTGGCAATTGACGGCAAAGCCTGAAGCATTTGGCGACGATTTAATTCAAAGCAATCCATCGCACCGCATTTAATAAGACTTTCAACTGCACGACGATTAAAATGCCTATCCTGCATACGAAGGCAAAAGTCAGGCAAATCCTTAAAATCGCCATTTTCTCTTTCTTTAACTATATCGTCAACAAATTCCCGTCCGACATTTTTAATACCCAAAAGCCCATAGTTAATCACCCTGCCATTCGGTGTGAAGCCTTGCATAGAAGTATTGATATTTGCGCTTGCAAGACGAATACCGAGCCTTTTGCACTCTGCCGTATATCGTGCAATTTTGTTTGACTGATCAAGAACAGACGTCATTAAAGCCGCCATAAATTCTGCCGGATAATAGCATTTCAAATACGCAGTTCTATATGCCACAAGCGCATAGCAGGCAGCGTGCGACTTATTAAAAGCATATTTTGCAAATTCCGACATTTGGTCAAAAATAGTATTAGCTACAGAACTTGAAATGCCGTTTTTTTCACAACCCGAAACAAAAGCGGTACGTTCTTTTTCCATAACATCAATTTTTTTCTTGCTCATGGCACGGCGAACAATATCTGCCCTGCCATAGGAATATCCCGCAAGCTCACGGAATATTTGCATAACCTGTTCCTGATAAACCATACAGCCATACGTATTTTCAAGTATTGGTTTAAGCTTATCGGTTATATATCTCACTTTTTGGGGATTATGTGAATTTTCTACAAAGGTGTCGATTTGATTAGCCGGGCCGGGACGGTAAAGCGAGGTGGCAGCGATTAAATCCTCAAGCCTTGTCGGCTTCAAATTCATAAGCATACGCTTCATTCCGCTTGACTCAAACTGAAATACGCCCTCTGTCTGGCCTCTTGCAAAAAGGCTGTATACTTTTTTATCATCAATAGGTATTTCGTTAATATCAATTCCCGCTGCCTTGCTTGCGTCATTAATAACAGTCAATGTGCGAAGCCCAAGAAAATCCATTTTAAGAAGCCCAAGCTCCTCAAGAGAAGTCATAATGTATTGAGTAACCGGCACTCCGTCATTAGTTGCAAGCGGAACATAAGAACTTACAGGGTCGTGAGTAATAACAACGCCTGCCGCATGGGTAGACGTATTTCTCGGCATACCCTCAACCTTTTTTGCAGTTTTGATAAGTTCGTTTATCTGCTCATTTTCCTGCATAAGGTTTGAAAGTTCTTTAGACTTTTTAACAGCCTCGTCAATCGTAATATGAAAATCGTTAGGTACAAGCTTTGCAACAGCATCAACAGCGGCATAAGGCATACCCATAGCCCTGCCTACATCACGGATAGCTGCCTTTGTTGCAAGAGTGCCAAACGTAACAATCTGAGCCACGTGGTCGGCGCCGTATTTATTAGTTACATAATCAATAACCTCGCCACGTCTGACATAGCAAAAATCTATATCAAAATCGGGCATAGAAACACGCTCCGGATTTAAAAACCTTTCAAAAAGAAGATTATATTTCATTGGGTCGAGGTCGGTTATTTCCATACAATACGCCGCAATTGAGCCTGCGCCCGAACCTCTGCCGGGACCTACGGGAATTTTTCTGCTTTTTGCAAACGACACAAAGTCGGCAACTATGAGATAATAATCCGTATAGCCCATTTTTTCTACTGTTTCAAGTTCATATTCAAGGCGGTCATAATATTTTTTAGGCGGATTTTCGCCGTATCTTTTTTTCATACCGTTCATACAAAGCATTTTGAAATATTCAAAATGGTCCATATTGTTCGGTGTTTCGTAATAAGGAAGTTTAGTGTGGCCGAATTCAAAATCGAAATTGCACATATCGGCAATAATCTGCGTATTATCAATTGCCTGCGCAGTATCGGCAAAAATTTCCCTCATCTGCTGCTCGCTCTTTAAATAAAACTCATCTGCATGAAATTCGAGTCCCGTATCATCGCCGATAGTTTTATTAGTCGCAATACAAATAAGCACCTGCTGAATTTTAGCATCTTGTTTTTCAATATAATGAACATCATTTGTGGCAACAAGAGGAATCCCCGTTTCTCTCGAAAGGCGCTTTAGTCCCTCGTTGACTATTGCCTGCTCGTTAATCCCGTGATTTTGAAGTTCCAAGTAATAGTTTCCTCTGCCGAAAAGTTCATCATACCACAAAGCGACACGTTTAGCTTTATCATAATCCTTTTGAAGCAACGCCTGCGGAATTTCACCTGCAAGGCAAGCAGAAAGGCAAACTAAACCTTCACTGTATTTTTCAAGCAAATCATGGTCAATTCTCGGTTTGAAATAAAATCCTTCGGTATACGATTTCGACACCATTTTTATAAGATTTTTATATCCCTTTTCATTTTTGCAAAGCAAAACAAGATGATTGTATTCCTTGTCAAGCACCTTGTCCTTATCAAACCTCATTCTCGGCGCAACATAAACCTCGCAGCCTATAATAGGCTTGATGCCTTCTTTTTTGCAAGCCTTATAAAAATCAACAGCCCCGTACATATTACCGTGGTCGGTAATAGCAAGAGACTGCATTCCAAGACTCTTTGCACGTGAAACAAGCTGCTCGATACGGCAAGCGCCGTCAAGCAAAGAAAACTCGGTATGAGTGTGCAAATGAGTAAACATATTATCGTTCCTTTTATTATATATTAATTAACTGATATACCATTATAATTCCTTAGCTATTTCAACTATTTTCTTTAATCTGTGGTTAACTCCCGAACGTGAAAGACCGCTGAGTTTTGAAAGTTCCGCAAGGGAAGCTTCAGGATTATCTTGCCTCAAAACAGCCATTTCCTTAAGGTCAGGCTTAAGAAAATCAAGTCCTTTTTTCTCCTCAATTTTCTCGATAGCAGCGCTTTGCTCCCAACTTGCTTTAACCGTTCTCTCAATATTTGCGGTTTCGCAATTTGCCGCTCTGTTAGCCTTATTCCTGAAATCCTTAACTATTTCAATGTTCATCATATCAAACATTGAAGTGCTTGCTCCCATAATATAAAGACAATCTTCAATAGCCTCACTGTCTTTAAAATATACTATATTATATCCCTTTCTGTTAGCGGTTTTAGGCGCAAGGTCAATTTCCTCCAAAAGAGTAACAAGACTTTTTGAAAGATTCAAAAACGCAACAGTAAACTCCAAATGATAATCCTTATTTGGGTCAGACGCCGTGCCGCACGAAAGGAAAGCACCTGCCAAAAACGATTTTTGACAGTTTTCACAATCAAAATTAGAATGATTGATTTTTAAACTGCCCTTACTCTCGTGGCCGAAAAAAGCAAGTACCTTTTCGCACTGTGCCTTATCATTAATCATAACTGTGTGGCTTTTACCGCCCGGCGAAGTCTTAACATCGCATTTAATATTGCAATATTTTTTTATAAGTAAAGCATATCTAATTGCGATATCCTTATTTTCGGTTTGAACACCGACGCCGTAGCTCGAAAAGCTTTTGCCAAAAATACACATTCCGTAAAGAAATGCCTTTTCGCAGCACGTGCTGTCATATTCAATTTTTAAAAGTTCATTTTTAACCTGTTGTGAAAACGACATTATTTTCTATCTATATCCCTGTGACTTACAGTTACATTATCCCATTTTTTTGAAAAATAATCCTTAAGAGCTTCGGCAAAAGCAACACTTCTGTGATTGCCGCCCGTACAACCGATTGCAAAAACAATCTGGCTCTTGCCCTCTCTGATATAAAGAGGATTAAGAAAATCAAGAAAATCAATAAGCTTCTTTAAAAGCTCCTTTGACTCGTCAAACGAGAACACAAAATCCTGAACTTCCTTATCAAGACCTGTTTTATTTCGCAAGCTTTCATTCCAATAAGGATTAGGAAGGCATCTTACATCAATAACAAAGTCTGCGGAATTAGGCACACCGTACTTAAATCCGAATGACATACAGTGGATATTCATATATTCCTTTGCATCGCCCAAAAGAAGTTCTGTAAGCCTTGCACGAAGTTGGTGCGTATCAATTGAAGAAGTATCAATAATATGGTTTGCCTTTAATCTTAACGGTGCAAGAATTTCCCTCTCATAATCAAGTGCATTTTGAATATTGCCGTTGAATTTATCTGCAAAGGGGTGTTTTCTGCGAGTAAGCTTATAACGCTTGAGCGCCTCTGTATCGTTAATATCAAGATAAACAATCTTAGCTGTATATCCATATTGCTCCACATTATCAATACTTGAAATAATTTTTTCAAAAACATGGCCGCTTCTTACGTCAACAACCATTGCAACCTTAGGATAATATTCGCTGTTATTTGCGAGAAGTCCTACAAAAGTAGACATAAGCTCAGGCGGCATATTATCAATGCAATAATAACCTGCATCCTCCATAAAAGCCATAGCGGACGATTTGCCGGCGCCGCTGACACCTGTTATAATTACAAGTTCCTTACTGTTATCCATATCCGTTTTCCCCTTTTATTTTGTAACCCTGATTTCCATTTCAAGCTTTACGCCTGTTTCTTCCATTACCTTATCACTGCAATATTTGCACAAATCAAGCACGTCCTTACAAGTTGCGCCGCCCTTGTTTATCACAAATCCTGCGTGCTTTTCGCTGACCTGCGCACCGCCCACGCTCTTGCCTTTAAGATTGCATTGTTCAATCAAAGCGCCTGCAAAATATCCCTCAGGACGTTTAAATGTTGAGCCTGCCGACGGATATTCAAGCGGCTGTTTTGCCCTTCTTCTGCCGATAAGGTCGTCCATTTTTTCTTTAATTTCCGATTTTTCGCCTTTTTTTAACTTAAGGTAAAGCCCTGTTATAACGGCGCCGTTATCATAATAAGCGCTGTGGCGGTAAGAAAGTTTCAAATCGTCATTTTCGAGAAAGCCTCTATCGCCGTTTTTATCAATATGCTCACACTTATAAAGCACATTTTTCATTTCCCCGCCGTAAGCACCGGCATTCATAAATGCCGCACCGCCTGCCGAGCCGGGAATGCCGTAAGCAAATTCAAGCCCTGAAAGAGAATGCTCATAAGCAAAGCGGCAAAGTGCAATAAGCTTAGCCCCCGCTTTTGCATATATAGTTTCCTCATCAATAAGCTTTATTTGCGAAAAAGGCTCACCGAGTATTAAAACACAAGCATCTATTCCGTCATCATCCACAAGAAGATTGGAACCGTTGCCAACTGCAATAAGCCTTACATTTTCGGCTTTTGCACACTTAACAAGTTCGCTTATTTGCTCCTCGTTTTGCGGATAGACAACGAGCCTTGCATTGCCGCCTATTTTAAAGGTGGTATGAAGGCTCATTTTTTCGTTTTGAAGATACTTGCAATTAAATTTTTCACAAAGTTTAATTAACTGCTCCAAGCTATCACCAAATTATTATTTTACTTTACCAAGAAGAGCCGCACCGATAACACCGGCATCATTACCAAGCTCTGCCTTAACAATTTTAGTTTGAATTTTACTGTGAATTGAATATCTTTCAGACTGAACAAAACGACGAAGCGGTTTCATAAGGGTTTCGCCCTCATTGCAAATTCCGCCGCCGATACAAATAATTTCAGGCTGGAGAGCATTAACAATATTGATAAGACCGCAAGCAACATACTTGATATAATCATCAACAACCTTAATGCCTGCGATATCGCCTAAACGCATAGCGTCAAAAGCAGTCCTTCCCGATACCTTGCCCTCCTCCTTAGCAAGCTTGTGCATAAGAGAATCAGGATATTCTTCCATAGCTTTTTTAGTCTGCCTGATAAGAGCGGTAGCAGAAGCATAAGCCTCCCAGCAGCCCTTACGGCCGCACGAACACTGCTCGCCGTCAACAACGATTACCATATGACCACACTCGCCGCCGGCATAGTTTACACCGTTTACGATTTTGCCGCCGATAATTACACCCGAACCTACACCCGTGCCGAGAGTTACGGCAACAAAGTCCTTAGCGCCGTTTCCGCAGCCCGCATAAGCCTCACCTAATGCTGCGCAGTTAGCGTCATTTTCAATAAATACCTTTTCCTCAGGCTTATTAATTCTTTTTGCAAGCATAGTTCTTGCAGGAACATTATTAAACGCAAGATTGTTTGCAAATTCAATAACACCGTCCTGATTAACCGTACCCGGAGTACCCATACCAACGCTGTCGATATCCTCCATAGTAAGGCCTGCCGTTTTGACCGCTTCCTCGCAAACATCTGCAATATCGTCAAAAATTTCATCTGCACTCCTCGGAGAGTTCGTAGGAGTCTTTGAAGTGCCGATAATATTGTAATCATCATCTACAACCGACGCAACAATATTTGTTCCGCCTAAATCAATACCAATTGTATACATTGTGCTTTACCTCTTTTTTAATTTATATAAACAAAATTTGACTTAGCTTTGCCAAATTTCAATTTCCTTATCCTCCGGCTGAACATCGTCCATACCAAGGCTTATCATTAAATCCTTTGCCGCATTGTAACCCATTTTCTTTTGACGGTTATTCATTGCGGCAGTTTCAACAATAACTGCAAGATTTCTGCCCGGAGTAATAGGAACGGTAATAGCCGGAACCTTCACGCCAAGAACATTTGCATACTCATTATCGAGACCGAGTCTGTCATAAGCCTTTGTTGAATCCCAAGCCTCAAGCTGAATAACCATATCAATTTTTTCGCTTGATTTAACGGCACCCATACCGAAAATGCGCCTTGCATCAATAATACCGATACCTCTAAGCTCAACAAAATGGCGAATATTGCTTGGTGAATTGCCCCGAAGCGTTCTTTCGTTAATTTTTCTGATTTCAACTGCGTCATCCGCAATAAGACGATGACCACGCTTGATAAGTTCAATGGCAGTTTCGCTCTTGCCGGCACCGCTTTCACCGGTTATAAGAACACCTTCGCCGTAAACCTCAACAAGAACACCGTGCCTTGTAATTCTCGGTGCAAGTTCTGTGTTAAGAAATTCAATCAATGCGGCTAAGAACGGCGACGTTTCCTCCTCCGTCTTAAGAAGCGGAATTTCGTGCTTTTTGCAAGCGTCGTAAAGATAATCGGGAATTTCAAGGCCTCTTGTAACTACCGCAGCGGCAGGTTTAAGCGAAAGCCAACAATCAAGAGCCACTTCCCTCTCGTCAGGTTCCATACTGCGAATAAAGCCTATCTCTGTCCAACCGAGAATCTGGATTCTCAAAGAGTCAAAATAATCGGTATATCCCGTCAAAACAATACCGGGACGATTAACCTCGCTTGTTGTAATCAAAATTTCGTCAGCCGAGCGTGGCATATAAACCGTTTCAAGCTTGTGAAAATCAATCATCTTTTCAAGCGAAACAGAATATGTTTGCGACATAATCCATTCCTCCAAATCTACATTCAAAAACTATTATAAAGTATTTCGGTAACTTAATCAAGGGGAATTTGATTTTTTATTATAGAAATTATAATATAAATACAAAATATTTGCTAAATGTTTACTTTTCTTTTCTTTTGTGCTAAACTTAATACAATTTCAATCAAATTATACGGAGTTAAACCAAGTGAACGATAAAAAGAAATTAAAAATAGCAATCGGCACCGACGCATTTCCGCCTACAACCGACGGAATAAGCAACGTTGCCCAAAGCTATGCGCAAATAATCAATAAAAATTTAGGCGAAGCGGTTGTTATTACACCTAAAAACCCAAATCAGCTTGACTACAGATACGATTATCAAATTTACAGATATAAAAGTTGGTGGCTTCCGTCAAAAGAGGGCTACAGCATAGGCTGGCCTTTTAAAGACGAACTTCATCAGGACATAATCAATATGAATTTTGACCTGCTCCACTCTCATGCACCTCTTGCAACAAGCTATTATTTCAGACGTGTTGTGGAAAAGAAAAAAATCCCAACCGTGCTTACTTATCACACAAAATATGAATACGATTTTGACAGACGTGTTCCGACAAAGGCGGCAAGGGATTTTGCATATCGATTTTTGCTTAATAACATCAATGCCGCAGACGAAGTTTGGGTGACAAGCAAAGGCACTGTTGACTCGCTTCGCAAGGTTGGATATGAGGGCGAATACATTGTTATGCCAAACGGTTGCGATTTACCTATAACAAACGTAAGTGACGATGACATTGCGCTTATTAAAAGAAAACACAACATACCAAACAATATTCCGCTTTTTATTTATACCGGCAGAATGATTTGGTACAAAAACATTGAGCTTATCCTCGATGCCTGTGCAATGTTAAAAAACGAAGGCAAAGACTTCAGGCTCATTATGCTCGGCTTTGGTGCAGACGAAAACGCAATTAAGAAAAAAATTCGCAAATGCGGTATTGCCGACAATGTTATTTGGACAGGAAAAATATTAGACAGAAACGAACTTTTGGGATATTACGGCATTTCCGATTTACTTCTTTTCCCGTCAACCTTTGATACAAACGGCCTCGTTGTAAGAGAAGCAGCAGCGTGTGCAACGCCAAGCCTTTTAGTACGTGGCAGCTGTGCGGCAGAGGGTGTTGAGGACTGCAAAACAGGCTTTTTATGTATGGAAAGCGCCCATTCAATCAAAGCAATACTTAATAATATTATGGATAACAAAGCACTTCTTAAAGAAGTCGGCAAAAAGGCACAAAGCGATATTTATATCAGCTGGGACGATGCCGTTAAAAAAGCCTATGAGCGTTATTATGTTGTTATCGATAATTTCAAAACGAAGAATAATTTATAATCAAATTAACAAAATTTCAACTTTTTCATAGAATAAAAAAGTAAATTAAGGAGTTGATTTTTTGTTTAGTTATATAAAAAAACTGCAATACCCTATCAATATAAAGCACCCTGACACAAAAGCCGCCGCCATCATAATAAGTCAATACGGTGGGCCGCACGGGGAACTCGGTGCGTCGCTTCGCTATCTTTCTCAGCGATATTCAATGCCGTATCCCGAACTCAAGGGATTGCTTACAGACATAGGCGTTGAGGAATTGGGACACCTTGAAATGATAGGAACAATGGTACACCAACTTACTCGCAATTTGACAGAGGATGAGATTGAAAAAAATCCTAACTTTATGGCATACTTTGTTGACCATACGGCAGGAGTTTATCCGACAGCGGCAAGCGGTGCGCCGTGGAATGCGGCAAGCATAGCCGTAACGGGCGACACTATCGGCGACCTAAACGAAGACCTTGCGGCAGAGCAAAAAGCAAGGGTAACATACGATAACATTTTGCGCCTTGTTGACGACCCGGATATAATTGAGCCGATTAAGTTTTTGCGTGAACGTGAAATTGTGCACTACCAACGCTTCGGAGAGGGCTTGCGACTCGTGACGGATAAGCTCGACAGCAAAAATTACTATGCTTGCAACCCGTCATTTGACAAATAAGTTTTCAATTCAAAATAAACTTCATATAATAAAATCAGATTTGATATTCCAAGGCAAACAGTAATAAAAATTAATATAAAAAATCACAAGGACAGCAAGGTTATCCCCTGCTGTCCTTGTAGTTAGTATTAGTTTTATTTATCTTCTTTTTCTTGGGATTTAATATCTGCCGATGACAGGTTATAGATATAATCTATAAGCTTGTCCTTATTTTTTTTGGTGTTAATCTTAATTACGCTGTTACCCCAAATTGTTGCATAATCCCAAGTGCCGTCAAACGGAATGCTCGTTTGATGAATATTTGCAACGCAGGTACCTGCTTTAGACACAAGTCCCATAAGTTCGCCCTTAGACAAATCGGTTTCAATATAAGGTGCGCTGTTATATGCCATTTTGTAAAGTTTAAAAGGATTGGTAAGTGCTTTTTTAAGAATCGCACTCATAACCGTACGTTGCCTTTGAGTTCTTACAAAATCGGTATCAATCTTTCTTATTCTGCAATAAGCAAGGGCTTGCTCACCCGTAAGCTTATTATCACCTGCCTCAAGCGTAACATTACCGTATCGCTTAGGATGGTTTGTAACTTCTTTAGCTTCCTTTTCCGTAACGTCGACATTAACACCGCCGAGACTGTCAACAAGAACCTTAAACATTTCAAAATCGGTTACAACATAGCCGTCAATCTTGACACCGAAATTATATTCAATAGTTTCGACTACATTTTTATAACCGCCGTCGGAGCAAGCCGCATTAAGCCTTTGCTCGTGTTCAAGCGACGGAATATATACCCAAGTATCACGAAGAAACGAGACAAGCTTGATTGCGTGGTGCTTTGAATCGACGCTGACAAGCATCATTGTATCACTTCTTGTTTGTTCGGCGCTTTCATTGCTTCTTGCGTCAACACCCAAAAGAAGAATATTTTTAACAGATGAATCATCTTTCAAATCGCTTGCCGTTACATATTTATCCGCCTTTTTTTCATCATAATTAACTCTTGCCAAAACGGGAAATACAGAGCCGACAAGTAAAATAACAAGAACTAAAATTACCGCTAAAATCGATTTAGCCTTTTTTCCGTTTTTGCTTTTATGCTTTTTATTCTTGTTTGACGAATTATGACTGTTGCCTTTTTTAAAATTTTTTCTGTCAGATGAGCCGAAACGGCTGCCGTTTGAGAAGTGAGGAGTGCTTCTTGTGTTTCTTTGATGAGATGACGAACCTCTGTCAAAATCATCAATTGTTTCACTTTTAAAAGTTATATCTCCCCTGCTGTCTTGCTGATAATCGCCGTAGTTTCCCGGTTTGCGCTGATTATCAACAACAATATTATCCTCTCTTTTTTTCGAATTAAAATTAAGGTCAATATCCTCAGGCGAATAATTATAATAATCTTCATCCTTTGGAACAGTTCTGTCTATATCTTCCCTATTTCTCTTTTTAGGGTCAAAATCTTCATTTTCAAAACGTGGCATAATACCACCTCCAATACTACTAAAGAATATACTACATATTTCAAACTATTTCAACCGTCATTTTGTAAAATATATTGACATAAATAATAAATTATCTTAAAATAGAGAAAGCGAGTTGACTTGGCAATTGCGTGCCGATATCGGTATGAGGAAAGTCCGAGCAGCGCAGAGCAGAATAACGGCTAACGGCCGCCGAGGGTGACCTTAGGGAAAGTGCAACAGAGATATACCGCCTATACCAAGTATAGGTAAGGGTGGAAAGGCGAGGTAAGAGCTCACCGAGGGAGTGGAGACATTCCCTGCCATGTAAACCCTATTCGCTGCAACATCGACTGAAGGGTTGTTTGCTCGACACATAACTTCGAAGGATGGCTCGATTGCAAAAGCAATTTTGCAACTAGATAGATAATTGCCCATGACAGAACTCGGCTTACTGTCAACTCGCTCATTTTGTTTTAAGAGGGTAAAAAAATGCTTGTAAATATGAGTAAGCTTTTGGCTGACGCTCAAAAGGGTGACTATGCAGTAGGCTCATTTTCAGTTGCAAATATGGAAATGGTGCTTGGTGTTCTCAAAGCAGCAAAAGAACTTAAAGCGCCTGTTATTTTGCAAATAGCGGAAGTAAGATTAAAGCAAAGTCCGCTTGAGATTATAGGTCCGCTTATGGTTGCCGCCGCAAAGAGTGCAGACACTCCGGTTGCAGTTCACTTTGACCACGGCAAAACGATTGAAAAAATCACTCAGGCGCTTGAACTTGGCTTTACGTCTGTTATGTTTGACGGCTCGCATTTGCCGCTTGATGAAAATATCAAAACTACAAAAGAAGTTATTGCACTTGCTAAAAAGTACGGTGCAGACGTTGAGGCTGAAATCGGATGCGTAGGCGGTTCTGAGGACGGAAGCGAAGATATCGCAATCAATTGTACCAAGCCGGAGGACGCAGTAAGGTTTGAAAACGAAACAGGCGTTGATGCACTTGCAATTGCTATCGGAAATGCGCACGGCAATTACAAAAGCACTCCAAAACTTAGGTTTGACATTCTTGAACAAGTGGAGAAAAATACTGAATTACCGCTTGTGCTTCACGGCGGAACGGGAATTACTCCTGATGATTTTGTGCGTTGCTCGCATACAGGCATTAAAAAAATAAATATTGCAACCGCCACGTTTGACAGCGTTGAGCATACGGTTAAAGACGCTTATAAAAACGATAAAATAAGCGGATATTATGATTTGCAGGCTGCCGAGGTTGAGGGTGCTTATCAAAACGCAAAGCGCCACATATTAATTTTCGGCACTGACAATAAGGCTTAATATTATTTTTTTATATATGAGAGGTAAAATTTATGAATTACGTAGAATTTGATATGTCAAAGCCGCTTGATTTTATTCCAATCGGCAGAATCGCTATCGACTTTAATCCTACCGATATGTATATGCCGCTTAGCGAGTCGTCAAATTTTAACAAATATGTTGGCGGTTCTCCTGCCAATATTGCTGTAGGTCTTGCAAGGCTCGGCTGTAAAGTCGGCTTTTGCGGCTGTGTAAGCAATGACCAATTCGGTGACTTTGTTGTAAACTATTTTGAAAAAGAGGGCATTGATACAAGCCACGTGACAAGAGCTAAAAACGGCGAATGTATAGGACTTACATTTACCGAAATTCTTTCTAAAGAAAAATCATCAATACTTATGTATCGTGACAATGTGGCTGATTTTTGTATGGCGCCGGAAGATATTGACGAAAAATACATTGCATCTGCAAAGGCAATTGTTATCAGCGGTACTGCTTTGGCTCAATCTCCGTCAAGAGAGGCTTGCCTTAAAGCTATGATGCTTGCCAAAAAGAACAATGTTCGCATTGTTTTTGATATTGATTACAGAGAATACACTTGGAAATCAAAAGACGAAATTGCTGTTTACTACAGCCTTGTTGCTCAAAATGCAGATATCATTATGGGTTCAAGAGAAGAATTTGATTTAACTGAGGGTATTGTAGGCGTTAAGGAAAGCGACCCTGAATCTGCTAAATATTGGCAGTCATTCGGCGCAGCAATTTGCGTAATCAAGCATGGCAAGGAAGGCTCAACTGCTTACACAAACGACGGCAAATTCTATTCAATCAAGCCGTTCCCTGCTGTTAAACTCAAGGGCTTTGGCGGCGGTGACGGATACGGCTCATCGTTCCTTTACAGTCTTCTTAAAGGCAAGGAAATTATTGAATGCCTTGAATTCGGCTCTGCTTCAGCTTCAATCCTTATTTCTGCTCACTCCTGTTCTGATGCTATGCCAAGCGCCGCTCAGGTGGAAGCATTCATCAAGAAAAGCAAGGAAGAATACGGCGAAATGGTAGCAAGAGTATAGCGTTGTTTATATAAAATTCACGGCGGGCGAATTGTGTTCGTCCGCTTAATATATGTATTTAACTTAAGGATTTCTATTATGGAATTAAATGAAAAAATAAGAGAAAAGCAGATGAGTGAAAACTTCATACTCGGCATAATGTTGGCTCTGACAGGTGGATTTCTTGATGCTTATACATACATTACCCGTGGCGGAGTATTTGCAAATGCGCAAACAGGTAATATTGTTCTTATGGGAATAAACCTTGCAAAAGGCGATTTTGAAAGAGTGATTCACTATGTTGTTCCTATTCTTGCATTTGCACTCGGAATTTTATTGTCAGAAATAATCAAAGCAACACTTAAAAAAAGCCGTCATATGCATTGGAGGCAGATTGTTGTTTTGGCGGAAATAATAATTCTTGCAGTGTGCGGCTTTATTCCAAGCGGCAAGGGCAACACATTTGTAAACGTAATGGTATCGTTTGTGTGTTCTCTTCAGGTGGAAACCTTTAGGGTTATCAACGGCAACACGGTTGCAACAACAATGTGCACGGGCAATTTAAGAAGCGGAACTGAGCTTTTATTTTTGGGAATAAAAAAGAAAGACAAAAAAATTACGCTCAGAAGCTTAACCTATTACGGAATTAATTTGTTTTTTGCATTAGGCGCAATAGCCGGTGCAATCGCAACCAAATTTTTAGATGTAAAAAGTATTTTTATTGCAAGCGTACTGCTTGTAATTCCTTTTATAATGATGTTCAAACCAAGCGAAAATATTGAATATATATAAATTTCCGCCATATTAACAAAATAACCCCGCTGTTAGCTTTCATATTGAAAGATAGCAGAGGGGTTATTATATTATTTTTTATCATTTATTGATTTCTTTTTTGTCTGTTCTTTCAAAAAGATAATCTAAACTAACATTAAAATAGTCAGCTATCTTTATTAGAGTAGCATAGTCACACTCTCTTTCTCCCGTTTCATATCTGCTAATTGTATTTTGATTGGTCGATAAGTCAATAGCTAATTTTAACTGAGAAATCCCTTTTTCTTTTCTTAGTTCTTTAAGTCTCATTAAATCACCTTGACTTTAATATACCAAAATGGTATCATATAATTATCCCGTTTTGGTATTTTGCCCGTGTTCTAACAAAACAACTTACTTTCAATTCAAAAAACAAGGAGAATAAAATGAACAAAATTAAAATTATATCTATCTTTACCGCTATATGTATAATCTTTTGCTTTTATGGATGTCATAAAAAAAGTGAAAATGCTGTTGCTGTTGATAAAATGATAGCAAACTTAGGTAAAATTGAAATAAATGACGCCGAACAGATTGATCAAATAGACAAAGCCATTAGCAAATTAACCGAAGAAGAAAAAAATGAGCTTGATAAAAAGAAAAAATTTGATCAAGCAAAAGCTAAGATCAATGAACTAAAAAAACAAGAACGAATTAGCGATGTTGAAAATTCAATCAACAAAATAGGAGAAGTAACATTAAATAGCGAAGAAGCAATAGAAAATGCTGAAAATGCTTATAATTCTTTGACTGACAATGAAAAAAAATCAGTTTCAAATATCTCTACTCTAACAAATGCACGAAAAACATTTGAAAGACTATATTCCGAAAACAAAAAAGAAAAAATTCAAAATGCCAAGCAATATTTTTCAAATTTTTCAAAAGAAAAAGATGAATTCCAAGATGTTGTTTGGTATTACCACAAAAATATGCCTGAATATATCGACATAAGAAGTTATGTCATTCCTTTTTTCTATATTGAAGATGATAATGTAAAAATACAAATCAGATATAATTATACTGGTGACGATTGGATTTTCTTTAAGCAAGTCACCATCTTAGCAGACGGAAAAAAGTACAATAAAACTTTTGATTATTTTAACATCACACATAACAATGAAGCAGGCTCTGTCTGGGAATATATATCAGAAGAAGCAGACGAATATGATATTGAAATGCTAAGAGCAATTGCAAAATCAAAAACAGCAAAAGTCAGGTATGAAGGAGACGATTACATACATGATATAACAATCAATAATAACGATAAAAAAATAATTAAAGATGTATTAAAAATTTATGATGCATATAATTAAAAATGTGCTATTTGAAATCCAAAACAAAAGGTCATCGTGCTATCAAAAGCCGATGACCTTTTGTTTTAGTATTCTTTTTTTGAAAGCAAAGTGTATCTATAAGGCGGCAAGTTTACAAAACCGTCAACGCTTTTTTCGTCAAAAAGCGAATAAGAATTATCCCACTGTGTTCCGACAAATATACGCTTTTGCTCATTTGAATTATTAATTGCAACCAAAATGTTGTCGCCTTCACTGCTACGGGAATAAGCGATTACACCGCCGTCGCAATACAGCTTTTCAAAATCGCCGTCAATAAATGCCTTAGAGCTATGCCTGATTTGACCGAGGCGCTTATACCATTTCAAAAGTTCCTCATTTGGCTTATCCCACGGCATACAGGCACGGTTAAATGGGTCCTTCATACCCTGCATACCAATCTCATCGCCGTAATAAATTGACGGCACACCCGGCAAAGTAAACTGAATAAGGGAAGCAATTTTCATCATAGAAATGCCCTTTAAATAATCAAATTCAGATAAAGTATTATGTTCAAACTGCCAAGCACGGTCATGCCCATCGGGATTTTCACCTGCAAGACGGGTTATTGCACGTTCGGTGTCGTGAGTTCCGATATGATTCATCAAAACATTTAAAACCTGCGGCGGATAATTTTCAATAATAGAAAGAACAGCGTTGAAAAAAGCGTTGCCGTTTGCGTAGCGGACAAAATTGAGAATTGCATCGGCAAAAGGATAATTCATCACACTGTCAAGTTCTTCGCCAAGCAAATACTTTCTTCTTTGCCCGTATGCAAATTTGTTGGTAGCGTCCTCCCAAACCTCGCCTATAATTATAGCGTTCTCATTTTCACTTTTAACACTTTTTCTCAAATCGTCAAGAAAAATGTCGGGAAGTTCATCCGCAACGTCAAGCCTGTAGCCTGCTATGCCGCAACGAAGCCATTTTTTCAAAATTCCGTTTTCGCCGCAAATATAATTCCTATATCCCTCGTCCTCTTCAATAACCTCCGGCAAAAGCTTAATACCCCACCAAGAATGGTATTCATCGGGCCAATTGATAAATTTATACCAAGAAAAATAAGGACTTTCCTTGCTGTTATATGCGCCGATATCGTCATAATGACTATACATATTAAAATATCTGCTGTCGCAGCCTGTATGGCTGAAAACTCCGTCAAGAATTATGCTGATGCCATACTTTTCCTTAGCAACCTTGCAGAGATTTTTTAAATCATTTTCATCACCCAACAGGCTGTCGATTTTTTCATAATCGGCAGTATCATATCTGTGGTTTGAATGGGATTCAAAAATAGGATTAAGATAAATACAAGTAACGCCCAAATCAGCAATATACGAAAGCTTTTTTTCAATTCCCTTAAGGTCGCCGCCAAAATAATCGTTGTTCCAAATGCCGTTCATCTGCTCCTCTTTCCAAAAAGGAGTATCGCCCCAATCTCGCATCACACGGCTTTTAGGAACATTTTTCTTAGGAGTTTTGGAATTAAAAAACCTGTCAGGAAATATTTGATACATTATTCCGCCCTTCAAAAAGTTCGGAGTTGCAAAATTTTCGTCATAAACAGTCTGTTGAAAATCAGGCAAAGAAGCATTGAGTTCGCCCCTGCCGTCACCTGCGTTTTTAACATAGCTTTTGCCCCAAGGAGTATCAAGCACAAAATGATAAAAATAAAGACCGGGCGTTGTGGCATAAAAATGGAGTTCCCAATATTCAAAGCTGTCGCCGCACATTCCTGCCCAAAACATATTGTAAAATGCAGTGTCCTCGCCGTCCTTTGTAATTGCAAGTTGGGCTGCGCAGCATTTCATATTTCTCGGCACAATAATGCGGAATTTGCACTTTTCATTAGTCGCAATCGCCGAAACTATTGACTTGTATGACTTGTCTCGTGAATTATATATCTGCACTGATTTCTTTTCCTTTACAAAAATCAAGAGGCGAACAATGTTCGCCTCTTTTCAGACTGTCGATAAAGTGGCTAAACCGCTCCGTGCTATAAAACGAAATTCCATTCGGGGTCCCCGACAAATTGAAAATTTGGTGGGGAAAAGGAGAAAGGAACGAAGTGTTTATTATGAATTTCAAAGAAATTCATTCAAACACGGAATTTCTTTCGACGTATCGTGGGTGGGCGACCATCGGTCGCCTTAAAGCTTATTATTTAGACTTTTTTGTTGTCTTTTTAGCTGATTTTTTCGGCTCTGCCTTTTTAGAAGTTTCTTTTTTTACTTCCTTTTTAGGCTCTGCTTTCTTTTCAGTTTTTTTTGCGGTGCTCTTTTTGGCAGGTTTTTTCTCCTCTTTAGTCATAGGAGCACTCTTTTTAGAAGTCTTTGGCGCTTCTTCCTTAAACTTAACAGGCTGAGTATGCCAAATATTATTTGCATAATCCATTATTGAACGGTCAGCGCTGAAAATACCTGCGCCGCTTATGTTCATAAGTGACATTTTTGCAAATCTTTCCTTATCCTGATAAGCCTGGGCCGAAAGCTTTTGAGCTTTTTGATAATCGGCAAAGTCTGCAAGTGCCATATATTGGTCAACATTCATAAGCGATGAAGAAATTTCACCGAAACTCTTGCCGTTTACACCTGCTTGAATAAACTCAACTGCAGACTTGAGCGTTTCGTTATTATACATATATTCCATAGGATTATAGCCCTTCTTTTGAAGTTCCATAACCTCAGGAGTTTTCAAGCCAAAGATGAAAATATTATCATCGCCGACTGCGTCATGAATTTCAACGTTTGCGCCGTCAAGAGTACCGAGAGTGATTGCACCGTTTAACATAAGCTTCATATTACCCGTACCGGAAGCTTCTGTACCCGCAAGAGAAATCTGCTCTGAAATATCAGCGGCAGGCATAAGCATCTCTGCAAGAGAAACGTTATAATCCTCCATAAATACGACCTTAATTCTGCCCTTAATATCCGGGTCGTTATTAACAACTTTTGAAAGAGCGTCGATAAGCTCGATAATCTTCTTAGCCATAAAGTAGCCGGGTGCTGCCTTAGAAGCAAAAATATAAGTTCTCGGCTGGAATTCCATATTAGGATTAGCCTTAAGCATCTGATATTCAGCAATAATATTAAGAACGTTAAGCTGCTGCCTTTTATACTCGTGAAGTCTTTTAACCTGAACATCAAAAATAGATGTCGGGTCAAGCTCAATGCCGTTTCTCTTTTTAACTACCGAGGCAAATTTTTCCTTATTGGCAAGCTTAATTGCAGTAAGTCTGTCAAGCACCTGCTTGTCGTCTTTATAATCACGAAGCTTAAGAAGTTCATCACTCTTAGTTATAAATCCATCGCCGATAAGTTCAGTAATAAACGAGGTAAGCTCAGGATTTGCCTGACAAATCCATCTTCTAAACGCAATACCGTTTGTTACATTGGTAAACTTTTCAGGAGTGATTGTATAAAAATCGTTAAATACAGTGTCCTTAAGAATCTCGGAATGAAGCGCAGATACACCGTTTACGCAGTGAGAGCCGGCAACGCAAAGATTAGCCATTCTTACTACGCCACCTGAAACGATTGCCATTCTTTCAACCTTATCCGCATCGCCTGTTGCACCCCAAACGTAAGCACGAAAACGATTATCAATTTCCTTAGTGATTGAATAAATACGGGGAAGAAGTCTTTTATAAAGGTCCTCACTCCAACATTCAAGTGCTTCTTTCATAACCGTGTGGTTAGTATAAGCAACAGTTCTCGTAACAAGGCTCCATGCGGTATCCCAATCATAGCCGCATTCATCAAGCATAATTCTCATAAGCTCAGGAATAGCCATAGTCGGGTGAGTATCGTTGATATGAATTGCTACCTTGTCAGGAAGATTGTCAAGTGTGCCGTATCTTGTGAGATGGCGCTGAATAATATCCTGAATAGAAGCAGAAACAAGAAAATACTGCTGACGAAGTCTGAGTGACTTGCCCTCAGGGGTGTTATCGGCAGGATAAAGCACCTTAGAAATAGCCTCAGCCATAGCGCTTTGCTCCATAGCCTTAATATATGAGCCTGAATTAAAAAGACCCATATCAAGTTCAGGCTTGCTTGCAGCCCAAAGGCGAAGCCTTGAAACTCCCTTGCCTTTACCCGAAACATACATATCGTAAGGAACTGCGGTTACAGTGTTGCAATCCTTATAATTAACGTGGTGGAAATCGCCGTCCCAGCTTTCGTCAACCCAGCCTTCAAACTTAACCTCTACACTTCTTTCTTCACGTGGAACGAGCCAAACCTCACCGCCCGGAAGCCAAAAATCAGGAAGTTCTGTCTGCCAGCCGTCAACAAGCTTTTGTTTGAAAATACCTGCTTCATATCTGATAGAATAACCCATTGACTGAAAGCCGTTTGTTGCAAGACCATCAAGATAGCACGCAGCAAGCCTACCGAGACCGCCGTTACCAAGACCTGCGTCAGGCTCTTTTTCATAAAGCTTATCAAGGCTTACGTCAAAAGATTCAAGTGCTTTCTTGAATGTTTCCGTCAAATCAAGATTATAAAGATTATTCTTAAGTGAGCGACCCATAAGAAATTCCATACAAAGATAATAAATTTCCTTGCTGTCTTGACCCTTAGCCTCGTGCCTGAAATCGCTGTTCATTTGTGAAAGCCTGTCACGAATAATCATCGCAACTGCTTTATAATATTGTTCGTCTGTCGCAGTTTTTGTATCTACTCCAAAGAAGTGACTAAGCTTATCGCTTATCGCTTTCTTTGCCTGCGAAACAGTCATCTTTTCCATACATATCCTCCAAAAATTTTAATATTTTCAGTCTATTTTGCTATGTTCTTTGTATATTATATACTAAAAATGCTGTTTTTGCAACTGTAATAACGCATTGTTAATATATTAGTTCTTTCTTTTTTTCAAGAATTTTGCCAAAATAAGATTTACAAGTTCCTTAATAGGCTTCAAATTAAGAAGAAGCATAACAACAACAAGTAAAACCTCAATTATATAAACCCAAAGCGTACCGTCATATTTGAGAAGAAGAATCGACTGAGTAACAAGTACTGCCGTTTCGCCCAAAAGAACAGGAAGTTTAAAATCTATTTTAATAAATCTTCTTGTATCTATAGCCCTTGTAACGAATACCACAAGGAATGCACAAACAGTTGCCAAAGCCGCACCGTTTGCACCGATACGAGGAATGAATACCATATTTAAAACAAAGTTGGTAATTGCACCGCTCATAGCCGTCACAAGAGACATAACATTCTTTTTTTCCGCCATATATATTGAGGCAAGGAAATTGACAATACAAGAAAACGTTGTGGCAATAATAAGAATAGGAACAAACTGCCACGAATCATAATAAGACTTTGCAACAAGTATTTTTGTAATAAACTGACAAAGCAAAATAAGGACAGACGCAACGGCAAAAATTCCGCCTGAATAAACACGGAACACCTTGGTAAAGAACTGCCTGCCGCCCTCTTGGTCATATTCGTCAACCGCACTAAGTTGCCAAGCGTCAATAAAAATTTGAGAGAAAAGAATTACAAAATTAGGTATCTTAGATGCGGCGGTATAAAGTCCGTTTGCAGATGATGAAATAAAATAAGTTACCATATATCTGTCAGATACGTTAATAATCCACCACAAAATTATTGTAGGAATAAGCGGAACACAATATTTGAGCATTTGCGATGTGATGCTGTTATCTTTAAGCTTATTGAAATTTATATATCTGTATAATTTGGCAGTTACGAAATAGAACACAACTGAGCAAGCGTCGGAAGCAATAATTGCAACAATATATCCCGTCACACCCCATTTAAAAGGGCCGAGGAAAAGAATAGTAAACGCAAGCGTTGTTGCCGTGGCAAGTATGCCGTCAATCGCATAAAGTTTAACGTGCCCGCTGCCCCTGACAAACTGCTGGCAGAGCTGCCTAAAGCTTGAAACGAGAACGAACGACACAATCAAAATTATATAATCCCCAAGGTGGAAATCATTAATTGTAAGCTTACTTAAAGGATAGGTAAAAATAAGGAAAACCGAAAAACCTGCAAGAGTTGTCCTAACTCCAACCTTGAAAACATCCGATTTGTCAACCGCCTTGTCAAGAGCAAAACGCAATGCCGCACTGTTGACCTGAAGTGTAACAACAGGAATAAGCACGTTAACTGTTTGCTGAACCAAGTCTGCAGAGCCGTAATCGCCCGTACCCATCATTCTTGTTACAAACGGCATTAACAAAAACGAAAGTATCTTTGACGAAAAAGTACCTATCGCAAATATTAAAGTGTTTGATGCTAATTTTTTGTATTTATCCATAAAATTTCCTCAAATAAATTAATAAGTCAGTTTCTTGCCGTTAAAACTTAAAGTATTATCACTTGATGACGATGTATAAATGCAACTCGTTTTGCAAGCAAATTCTCCGCCCTCACTCTTAGTACCGATTAAAAATACATATTGATATCCGTAACCTACAGCAAGTGTGCCGGTACCGTCACAATCAGATACCGAAAGCATTGTTTTAGTAGCTTTTGAATTCATATTAAGCTCTCTTGCCTTATACTTTGAGCCGTCAAGCTCGCCGAAATAAAGCCTGTTTGAATAAACAACAGGATAATCTGTAACAGAGCAATTATCTACCAATGTCACAACATTATCCGAGCCGAATTTCTGCCTGCAAAGAGAATACGTTGAATCATCATTTTTCTTGTAATAATACATAAATCCGCATTCAAAGGATAAGTTAACTATTTCATTATTCTTTGTATCATCACGAAAATTAAGAACATCGTTTGAATCATTCAAATTAACAGTTATATATTCATCGTAATTTGCCACACTGTCATGAGTAACAAAAAACACTCTTGAAAGTGAAATTCCGGCAAAAGATACGGTTTTATCGGCAGGTGCGGTATAGAGAACGGTTTTATTATTATCACTTAAATTGATAAAGCCGACTGCATTGTCAGTGCCGACAAAATAAATTTTATAATTATAAAGATAAGCAAAGGCTATGTTATCACTTATATTGACTCCGTCGCCGCCTGAAACCGAAAACTTCTTAAGCGTTGAGGTATTAACGTCAACGGCATAAAGATAGTCGCCTAAAACATTAAGATATTTAAAATTATAATTACCGCTGATAATTTTAGCGTTTTTCTCCTCATTAGGCTCAAAACGGAAAATACCTTTGCCCTCAATGCTGTAGTAAATATATGCTGAACTGTAAGTTACTGCGCCGTTTGATTTATTGAGCAAATTTCCCACCTGATTACCCTGAAGCGAGGTGTCAAATGCAAAAACGCTGAAATCATCGTAATCGTAATCAGCTTTTTTTATGTCACGTGCTTTGGTTGTGGTTTCCTTTTGAGTGGTTGGCTGAGTTGTAGATGTTGTTGTTGTTGTTTTGTTAAACAATTTGGAATCAATCATTTCAACTGCCTGCTGTGCCTTGCCGCTCGGAAGATAAGAAGCAATGTCAAAATCAGGATTAACAAGCTTAACAGTCACAATAAAAACAGCCAACAATATTATTATTGCCGCAATAATGAGTAATATCTTTTTTCTCACTCTTTTGCGCTTACGTGCACGCTGGCGCTTTTTGCGCATTTTTTGTCTTTCTTCCTCTGTTATCATCTGATTTGTCCGTCTCCGTAAACTAAATATTTAGTAGTTGTAAGTTCTCTAAGCCCCATAGGTCCTCTTGCATGAAGTTTTTGCGTAGAAATACCGATTTCTGCTCCCAATCCAAATTCGCCGCCGTCGGTAAATCTTGTGGAAGCATTATGATATACGGAGGAGGAGTCAATAAGCATCATAAACTTATCTGCATTCTCCTTATTTTCCGTAATTATAGCCTCAGAATGACCCGTTGAATATTTATTGATATGCGCTATCGCCTCATCAAGGCTTGATACGGTTTTAACGCTGATAATATAATCAAGATATTCAGTACCGAAATCCTCCTCGCTTGCCGCCTCAATACCGGGGCAAGCCTCTCTCGCCTTTTCGTCGCCACGAATGGTAACATTTTTTTCATCAAGCCTTGCCTTAATTGCCGGCAAAGCCTTTTTAATAATATTTTCGTGAATAACAAGGCTTTCGCACGCATTGCAAACACCTATACGCTGTGTTTTTGCATTAAAAATAATGTTTGCCGCCATATTGATATCTGCACTTTCGTCAACATAAATATGGCAATTACCTGAGCCTGTTTCAATAACGGGAACACTCGCATTTTCAACAACAGCCTGAATAAGCCTTTTGCTTCCTCTCGGAATAAGGCAATCAAGTGTGCCCTTCATTCTCATAAGCTCAGTTGACGATTCCCTTGAGGTATCATGAACAAGTTGAATAACATTTTCATCAAGCCCTACACTTTTAACTGCTTCACGCATAATATCGGATATGGCAATATTTGAATGAATAGCCTCTTTACCGCCACGAAGAATAACTGCATTTCCGCTTTTCAAGCAAAGAGCAGCAGCGTCGGCGGTAACATTAGGCCTTGCCTCGTAAATAATGCCGATAACACCCATAGGACAGCTTACCTTTTTAATCACAAGACCGTTGGGTCTTTCAACAGTTTCAAGCACTCTGCCGCAAGGGTCATCAAGTGCCATAACCTGCCTGCAACCGTCTGCCATACCCTTAATCCTGTCAAGATTAAGCATAAGGCGGTCAAGCATACCGCCGTCAAGAATACCTAACTGCGAATCATAGTCAATTTTATTAGCGTCAATAATTTTTTGCGCATTTTGGATAAGCGCGTTTGCAATAGCACCAAGTGCTTTATTTTTAAGCTCTGTTGAAGCACCGACTAAATCAGCCGAAGCCGTTTTTGCATTAATTCCCAATTGTTCAAGCATTCTCATCACCCTTTGCCTTGAAATATGTGCCTATGCTTTCGCCTGAAAGCACCTTGTATAAATCGGTCGGCTTTTCACCGTTCATAATAATGACCGGAATTCCCTCACTCGTTGCAATCTCTGCGGCTTTAATCTTAGTTTGGAAACCGCCCGTACCCTTTTCGCTTGCGCCGCCGGCGATTGAATAAATGTCATCATTAATCTCGTCAACAATATTTATCAATTTCGCATTTTCGTTTTCATTAGGGTTTGAATCGTAAAGACCGTGAGTATCGGTAAGCATAATTAGCAAATCTGCATTTATAAGAGTAGCAACCATTGCACTTAAACAATCATTATCGCCGTTTAAAAGCTCTTCAATATAAACCGAGTCGTTTTCGTTGATAATCGGCAATGCGCCGTAATCAAGAAGTTGATTAAATGTATCAACCAAATGCTCCTTTTCCTCATGATTTTGAAGGGTATCGGCAGAGAAAAGAAGCTGACTTACCGTAACCGTATATTCCGAGAAAAGCTTATCATAAAGAAACATAAGCTCACACTGCCCCACTGCCGCAGAAGCCTGCAAGCCCTGAACGGTTTTCGGTTTTTCGCTCAGTCCAAGCTTTGACCAGCCGACTGCAATAGCGCCGCTTGAAACAAGAACTATCTCGTGCCCCTCGTTTTTTAAATCAGAAAGCACCGACGCAAGTTTTGCAAGCCTTGCAATATTTGTTTTGCCGGTTTTATGAGTTAAGGTTGATGTGCCCACCTTAACAACTATTCTCTTTTTTCCTTCTGCCTTTGCCATAATTCTACTACTCCATATTAATTACAATTAATTGTCATTATAGCACAAATAATATAACAATAAAACATTTTTTTGAATGTTTTTGAAAAATAAGGCAAAAATATAAAACGGAGGTAATTGAAATGACAAAAAGAGGTTATATAAGACTGTTTTCATACGCCATTGCTTTTGCGCTGTTACTTTCAAGCAGGGCAATAATCAATATGACAACAGCAAATTCATACAAAGCGCAGCTTGAATTAAATTATCAGCAAAGCCTTAATGAACTTTCGGAAAATCTCGACTCGATAGAAACAAATTTAACTAAATCAATTTATTCAAATTCCGACAAAATGCTTATGGATATAAGCAAGGATTTATATGCCGAATGTTCGCAGGCGAAAGATGCGCTTTCAAGGCTTCCGATTGAGCAAATGAATTTAGGCTCAACATACAAATTCATAACCCAATCAAGCGACTATGCATCATATATCGCAAACAAAATCGCTTCAAGCCAAACAATAAGCACCGAAGAGCACCAAAATCTTAACAAACTTTTAAATTATGCGCAAAAGTTAAACGAATCCGTCAGCAATATGGCAACAATAGCAAATAACGGCGCAGACATTGACACAGACGATTTAAAGGCAAAAAACGTCAACGTATCTTCCCTTTCAAACAGCTTTTCGGCAACGTCAAAAGTTTTCAAGGACTACCCGACTCTCCTTTATGACGGTCCGTTTGCCGACGCAGTTTTAAACCGTAAATCTCAGCTTTTAAAAAACGCCGAGCACATAAGCCGTGAAAACGCAAGAGAAATTGCGGCAAGGGCACTCGGCTGTAACATCAGCGAAGCAATCTATTCGGGCGAAGATGCAGGCAATATGCCGTGCTACACCTTCACCTACTCTCAAAAAACGGCAGGAATAACAAAAAGCGGAGGCTATGTTTCCTATGTGCTTTACGGCGGCAAAATCACCCGTTTTTCAATCGACAAGGACAATGCAATAAATCTTGCCCAAAGCTATCTTAAAAATATCGGCTACAAAAATATGGCAAACACATATTATGCAATTAACAACAATGTTTGCGTAATAAATTTTGCTTATAAAAAAGATGACGTCACTTATTATTCCGATTTAATCAAGGTAGGAGTTTCAATGGATAACGGTAAAATCGTATCGCTTGAAGCACAAGGATATTTAACAAACCACATAAAGAGAAAAGCCTTTAACTGCAAACTTACAAAAGAGCAAGCGCAAAGCAAATTATCAAAAAATCTTAAAATTATAAGCAGCAAAAGATGCGTCATCCCAAAGGAAAGCGGAAACGAAGTAAATTGCTACGAGTTTAGATGCAAAAGCAACGACACAAAAGAAGAAGTTTTAATTTATATCAATGCCGACAAGGGATATGAGGAAAATATTATGCTTCTTCTTTATTCCGACGGCGGAACGCTGACAAAATAATTGAATAAACAAAACAAAAGCGACAATAATAAAAGCGAAAGGAAGTTTTCATTATGAACAGTAAAATATTAATCATAGCAATAGCAATTGCCGTTATTGCAACAGTATTTATGGGATGTGCAAATGACAAAAACGATATAACAACAACCACTCTCCCTTCAAGCCAAACCACCGTAAGCGATACAAATACAACAGCTAAAGCAGAAAGCGAAGCAAGCAGTGCAGTTAGCAAGGCGGGAGAAAAGGCTGACAAGGTCGGCGACGACATCGGCAAGGGCGCAAATGACGTTGCCGACGGTGTAGGCGGCGCAGTTGACAAAGCAGGCGACGCCGTATCAGACGCATTAGATTAACATTAAAAGAAAATATGTGTTTGAGTAGCGGGCGACCAGTGGTCGCCCCTACGATTTCCCTCCCCCAAATACAAAAATCCCAAGATTTTTTGTCTTGGGATTTTTTTATATGATTTTTGCAAAACCTATTGAACCGACTACCGTAAGTATACCTGATACTGCGATTGAAAGACTGCTCATAGCGCCCTCAATCTCGCCTAGTTCCATAGCCTTAGCCGTTCCTATTGCGTGAGAAGCAGTGCCTATTGCAATACCCTTTGCGATTGGATGATTGATTTTAAACAGCTTACAAATTCCTTCTGCTAAAATATTGCCGAGAACTCCGGTTAAAATAATGACCGCAACAGTAATTGTAACATATCCTCCAAGTTCTTCACTGACTCCTATTCCTATAGCGGTAGTGATAGATTTAGGAAGCATCGTTACATATTCTTTGTGCGAAAGTTTAAAAATAAATGCCAAAATCATAATTGTTGTAAGGCTTGTTAAAACGCCTGACAGAATACCGACAAGCACAGCCTTATGATTTTTCTTCAAAAGTTCAATTTGCTGATAAAGCGGAATTGCAAGGCAAACTGTCGCCGGGGTTAAAAGCCAACTCAAATATTTTGCGCCGTCATTATACGTATCATAATCAATATTGCAAGTCAAAAGAAAAACTATTGTAATTACAATAGAAATAAGCAATGGGTTAAAAATGCCGGTTTTAAACTTTTTCTTTAAAAACGAGCCGAGAGCATATGACAAAAGGCTGACGGCAACTCCCAAAAAAGCGGAGCTTTCAAAAAAATTACTCATTTAAAGCGCCCTCGCTTTCTCCTTTTTTATCATTTTTTGCAATAATTTTTTGAGAAACACGACCGCTGACAGCCATAACTGCGATTAGAGAAACAACTGTTATGGCAAGCACAGGAACTACAAGCGGTTTTAAAACTCCCCAACTTTTCATAAGACCTACACCTGCAGGAATAAACATAAGCGGCATAATTTCAATAAGAAACATTCCCGTATCTTTAACATCGTCAAGCTTAACGACCTTTGTGCAAAGGCAAACAAATAAAATCACCATTCCGTAAATGCTTGCCGGAACAGGAGCGGGAATCAGATAATTAAGCCCTTCGCCTATAAACGAAATCAAGAGAATGATTAAAAATTGCTTTACATACTTCAATATTTTTCACCAGACCAAAATAAAATTACGGTTTATTAGTATATCACTCTAAAACCAACTGTCAATCGGCGGATTTACAGATTTTTTTAGAAATTTTATAAAAAATTTGTCTATATTTGATTTTTTTCGAATATTAGTATATTATCTAATTATAGAATTTCCTAAAGAGGTGTAAAATATGAGCCTTTATGACAAAGCAAAGCAAACGGCTGATTTTATTAAATCAAAAATCAATAATATTCCCAAAACAGCAATAGTTCTCGGAAGCGGACTCGGACCTTTTGCAAAAGAGATTGAAGAAGAGGTTGAGTTTGACTATAAAGATATCCCTAATTTTCCTGTATCTACCGTACCCGGTCACGCAGGAAAGCTGATTTTCGGCAAAATCGCAGGCAAAAGCATAGTCGCAATGCAGGGCAGATTTCATCTTTATGAGGGCTACAGCGCAGAGGAAGTTACGCTTCCCGTTCGTGTATTTCAGCTTTTGGGAATTGAAAATTATATAGTAACCAATGCTGCCGGCGCAGTAAACCTTGACTATAAGCCGGGCGATTTAATGATTATAAAAGACCATATAGGTTTGTTTTGCGAAAGTGTATTGTTTGGCAAAAATGATGACAGGCTCGGCACTCGTTTTCCGTCAATGAGCGAAGCTTACAGCAAAGAACTTATTAAAAAAGCAGAAAAGGCGGCTGAAAAATGCAGTCTTAATATTCGCAAGGGTGTATATTGCTACTGCAAAGGTCCTATGTTTGAGACACCGGCGGAAATAAGATTTTTAAGAGTAGCAGGAGCAGACGCAGTAGGAATGTCAACCGTTCCCGAGGTTGTTGCCGCAGTGCACGCCGGAATGAACGTTTTGGGCGTTTCGTGTATGACGAATATGGCAGCAGGCATACTCGACCAACCTCTCACCCATATTGAAGTTATGGAAACAGGCAAAAAGGTTGAAAAGGAATTTTCCGCTTTTATGAAAGAAATTATAAAAGAAATATAATCCAAACAAAAAATCCCGTGCTCAATCGAACACGGGATTTTCTATACTGCTTATTATAATTCAGCGATTACTTCTACCTCACATAAAACGCCCTTCGGTAAATCCTTGACTGCTACGCAGGAACGAGCCGGCTTTGAAGTAAAGTATGTGCCGTAAATCTCATTAAACTTTGCAAAATCATTGATATCTGCAAGGAAACAAACTGTTTTAACTACCTTATCCATAGTAGTTCCTGCCGCCTCAACAACAGCAGTAAGGTTTTTGCAAACCTGATGTGTTTGTTCCTCAATAGTTTTAGCCTCAACTGTATTAGTTTCAGGATTTATTGCAATTTGACCCGAAGTGAAAAGCAAGCCGTTTGCCTTTACTGCCTGTGAATAAGGACCGATTGCACCCGGCGCATTTTTAGTTGATACATATTCCATTGTAAAACCCTCCTATAATCAGTCGCAAACTTCAAAGCCTGCGTCTTTAAGTGCATTTTTAATTTGAACAATATGCTGATAATTTCTTGTTTCAATACCGAGTTTAAGATAGCAATCGGTAATATTCATATCAAGGTCCGTGCTGTCATAATTAACAGATACAACGTTAGCCCCGTTATCTGCAACAATCTTGCTGACGCCGAGAAGCTGACCCGGCTTATCGGAAAGAGCAATAGTGATAGACGCACTTCTGCCGCCCATTTTAAGTCCTCTTTCAATAACTCTTGAAAGAATTGTAACATCAATATTACCGCCCGATACAAGACAGCAGACCTTTTTGCCCTCAATATCCGGAATTTTGCCGTTCATAACTGCTGCAACAGGAACTGCGCCTGCGCCCTCTGAAACAAGCTTTTGCTGTTCCATAAGAGTAAGAATTGCAAGAGCAATTTCATCATCGCTTACTGTATAAATACCGTCAACATACTTCTTAATAAGCTCAAAAGTATTAGTACCGGGAGTTTTAACTGCGATACCATCTGCAATAGTTTGCACATTTTTAAGTGTTTCAATTTTTCCGTCGGCAACGCTGTTCTTCATAGAAGGAGCACCTGCTGCCTGAACGCCGTAAACCTTGCAATTAGGGTTAATCTGCTTAATTGTGTATGCAACACCGGCAATAAGTCCGCCGCCGCCGATTGGAACAACTACAACGTCAACATCCGGAAGCTGTTCAAGAATTTCAAGACCGATTGTACCCTGACCTGCAATAACATCAGGGTCATTGAACGGGTGAATAAATGTATATCCCTTTTCTTTTTGAAGTTCGATTGCCTTATTGTAGGCATCGTCATAAACGCCTTTTACAAGGCAAACATCGGCACCGTAGCGCTTTGTAGCCTCAACCTTACTGATAGGTGCGCCGTCAGGTAAGCAAATAAGTGACTTGATTCCGTTTTTGGTAGCCGCAAGAGCAACACCCTGAGCGTGGTTACCTGCCGAGCATGCGATAACACCTTTTTTCTTTTCCTCGTCTGAAAGTTGGCTTATTTTAAAATATGAGCCTCTTACCTTGAACGAGCCTGTAACCTGCAAATTTTCCGTTTTTAAATAAACATCGCATTGAGAACTGATGTTTTTGGCACGAATCATATCTGTCTGCCTTACGACCTCAGATAAAACTCTTTTAGCCTTGTATACTCTGTCTAATGTAAGCATCTTTTTTTCCTCTTAGTAAACTATAAAATAATGTTCACTCGCCATTTTACTCTTATAATATTGATTTGTCAATCGCACATATAAAATTAGTTTTTGATTAATTAAATAAATTTGTTGACTTTATACCCTCAATAATATAAAATTAAGTATAGTTTATATGAAATCTGTTTTGGCAGAAAGGTTGAAGAATATGAAAGTTTTTAAAAAAATATTTGCTATTGCATTATGCGGCATACTTATTGCAAGTGCATTTGCAGGCTGTTCAAAAAGCGGCGAAGCTGACAAAATAACGGATAAAACAATGCTTATTGCCTATACCGACGAGGTTGAGCCTTTCCTTTACAAAGATAAGAACGGCAAGCTCGCAGGCTTTGATATTGATTTGTTTAAGAAAATCTATGATAACGTTAAAAACGATACAAAAAATTACGAATTCGTAAAAGTTGACAAGGATTACAAGGTTGGCGACGATGTTGCTTATACAAACAAAGACGGCGATGAATTTATTGCTTACACTATGATTGGCGCTGTTCAAAAAAATGTCGGCTCAGTAAACGAGGATTTCAGTTTCACTAACGATATAATCACAAACAGGATTATTACCGTTACCAAATCAGGCAACAACATTTCCGACTACAACGACCTTTCAGGCAAAAAGCTTGCGGTAGTTACCGACATTGCAAAAGCTGCACTTGATAAAAACAGCACAATTAAAAACAACAACAAAAATACTCTTTACCCTACAATTGAGGATGCGCTTTCCGCTCTTGACAACGGCAGTGTTGACGCAGTAATTACAGACGAATTTAACTTCTCACCGCTTGAAAATGCAGAAAAATATCAAGTATTAAACGGCGAACTTGATAAAATATCATATGCGTTTATGTTTAAAAAAGGCGATTGGGTTGTTGAAAATTGGAACGAAGCAATTTATGAACTTAAAAGTCCGGATTACAACGACAAGGACGAATTTACCCCTATGGTTGAAAAATATTTCGGATACAACGCTTCAAGTTTTGACTATGTACCGTCAAAGACTAAATAAATCAAAAATTAAAAAAAACGGCTGACTGTCAGCCATTAAGAAGTTATTAAAAATAACCGCTGACCTTTTTGAAAGGTTTGGCGGTTATTTTTATGACATAAAAAAATCCCCCAACTGCGTTGGAGGAGTCATACAAAATATCAGAGCTTTGCCGCATTTGCAAGTGCTTCCTTTTCTGCCTTGCGCTGAGCTCTTTTTTTCTTTGCCTTGTAGCCCATTAATTTATCAAGATGCTCATCAGGTGTTGTGCACGTTCCGAGTGTAACTGTAGATGAACCGTAAATTCCGTGGAAATCAGAACCGCCCGTCATAAGAAGCTTATGCTTTTTGCAAATACTGCCAAGCATTTCAATATCCGCATCTGTAGCAGACGGGTGCCAAACCTCAATTCCGTCAAGCCCCATTTCAATATAATCGTCAATCTCGTCAAAATTATCAAGAAAAGCGGGGTGAGCAAGAACGGCAATGCCGCCTGCGCCGTGAATTTCATCAATAACCTCTTTGACGTCCGGATATTTGGTAGGAGCCAAAAGATTTGTTTCGCTGTCAGGTGAAAAAAGCGCATTATAAAGGTCACCGAATATTTGATTTGTATATCCGGCATCCATAAGTGCATGCATAATATGTTGCTTATAAAGGTTTGTCGAGCCTGAAGCGTGGCTGATAATAAATTCGGTTGAAATCGGAAATCTTGCCGCAACCTTAAGCATCATTATCTGACCTGCTCTTTTACGTGCAACCGAAGTACGCTTGCAAAGCCCCTCAAGCCTGTCCGGAGTATCGGCAAGATAACAAAGAATATGAACCTTTTTGCCTGCATTATTATCAAATGAGGAAAGTTCCACTCCCGGAATAACGTTTACGCCGTAGCGCTTACCGATAACCTGCCCCCTAACTGTACCTGCAAGACAATCGTGGTCTGTTATGGCAATAGTTTCGATACCGCTCTTTTGAGCTATAACAATAAGGTCTTCTATACCAACAGATCCGTCGCTGAGTTTTGTATGACAATGTAAATCTGCTGCCATAACAATCTCCTTTCGATTTAATAGACATATAAACTGCCTATAGTATAATTTTTAGGTAATAACTGTAGATTAATCATCTTCACTGTAACCATATATATTACAGCGGGTAAAACAGCAGTTTGTCCCTCAACATATAGGATAACACAGTTTTTTTCTTTTTTCAAGTTTATTTTAGACAATTATTACTTTTTTTAACAACTATTTGTAAAAAGAAAAACATTTAAGTCATTAAATGCTTTTCAGTTGCCTTGCAAGGCGGCTGATTGGCAAACCGACAACATTGAAATAATCGCCGTCGATTTTTTCAACAAAAAGTGACCCTTTGCCTTGAATACCGTAAGCGCCTGCCTTATCAAACGGTTCGCCGCTTGAAATATAATCCTCAATTTCCCTGTCATCAAGTTCAAAAAATTTAACCTTGGTTTGAACGCCGAATGTCACTTCTTTATCATTTTTTATAACGGTGACTCCCGTAAATACACTATGCTCTTTACCGCTCAAATTTTTAAGCATTAAAAAAGCTTCCTTTTCATTCTTCGGCTTGCCTAAAATTTTGCCGTCAATTGCAACAACCGTATCCGCACCGATAACGATTTTTCCGCTTTTTCTAAATGGCTGAGCCTTGATTTTAGACAAATATTCGACTGCTTTATCAGGTTCAATTCCGCTTGGAAGCGTTTCGTCAACCTCTGCGCTGTCAACTGTAAAATCATCTGTTATAAGTGACAAAAGTTCTTTTCTTCTCGGTGATTTTGACGCTAAAATAATCATTATAAAGTACCTCTTTGATAAAGCCCTCTCGTATATTTAAAATCAGGCTTTTCTCTGTTTTCATAAAGAGCAATAACTTTTTCAACCTGCTTTTTGCTTTCAATTGAAAAATAGAAATGAATGAAATCGGTTTTGACTTCATCAAACCTGTCAAGCATATAAAGCGGATGGCAATTAAGCAATTCAACGCAAGGAAAATCACTGCACATAACAGGAAATTCCATACCCTTTCTGTCCGTCAGCCTACCGTGCTTATCACATTCAAAACAGCCTATATCATTTTTAACAGGGCAATTGCGATTAAGCATAAGCGGCAAATAGCCGTATACAATCATACCCTTGCCACGTGCATTAATATTATTAATTTGCGATTGCATAAGCTCAAAGGACAAAATCGGGTGGTCGATTTGGTTTGCGCTAAGAGAGTTAAAAACATTAAGACCAAAGTCGCCGTAAACCTCAAAACCCATATCTTTGCAAAGGGTATATGAACCTATGTTGCCGCAAAGCGCCTTATTGACTCCGGCTTTTTTCAACTTTTCAAGCCTTATTTTAAGTTCTCGTTCAATTCCAAAAAGCCCTCTCGGCAAAACAACTCCTGCCCTGTTATCAACAAAATCCTCAAGCGAGGAATTAACAGGTATAAACACACGCTCAAACGGGTGATTGTCAGGTATTTGACTTGCATTTGAAAAAGATGCCGTGGCATAAGGCTTATCAGGCTGATTATATTTTGGAAGAAAAACATTAAACGGCTTATATTGCAGTTCGATTTTTTCCTGCTCATCAAGCTTTGAAACGGCATTTCTTCGCATTTCATTAATCTTTGAAGCGGGCAAAATAAGACCGTCATCAAGATTGATTTCAATATTTTTTGAAAAATATTGCGTACCTCCGAATTTTGAAAGCCTTTCTTTTAAGCTTTCCTCGCTCATAGGCTTATTAATTGCTTTTTCAGGCACATCGCCTATAACGGTAACCTCTTTTTTGTCACTTTTGGCAATCAACACCGCTTTTTCATTATCACGGCAGGTAAAGGATATATCAAGCGGGATTAACGGCGTTTCCTTTTCATAATTTCTTGCTATTTCCTTTAAAACATTATTTGCTGCAACAACATCTTCCTTTTGCCTTGTTCCAAACATATTTTTGCCGAGTTTGGAATTGAGATATCCGTTTGTAAAACCACTGCGTGAAAAAACACTTCTAAGCATAAATTCATCACTTGATGAGTATTCGCCGTCAATCGCCTTTTTAACTGCGCTGACAGCCGCCGAAACATACTCCGGTCTTTTCATTCTGCCCTCAATTTTAAGGCTTGTTATTCCGTCAAGCTTGTCAAGTTCGCCGATTAGGCTTAAATCCTTAAGAGATAAAGCGTGTGTAGCATTTCCACCGGCGGTAAACGGCAAGCGGCACGGCTGAGCGCAAAGCCCCCTGTTTCCGCTTCTTGAGCCGATAACGCTTGAAAGATAGCATTGACCCGAAACAGACATACAAAGTGCACCGTGAACAAAAAGTTCAAGTTCCAAATCTGTGCTTTCCCTTATTTCTTTAATTTCCTCAAGGCTCATTTCTCTCGGCAAAACAATACGTGAAAAGCCCATTTCCTTTGCCGCTTTTGCTCCGCTCGGGGTCATAATACTCATTTGTGTTGAGCCGTGAAGCCTTGCGTTTTGAAAATGCTCTCTAATCATTTTTGCGACACCGATATCCTGAACAATAAATGCATCAACACCGCATAAAAGCGCATCTCTAACCGTGTTATACGCATTTTCCATCTCGTCGTCACGTACAAGAATATTAAGTGTTAAGTAAACCTTGACACCGTGGCTGTGGCAATATTCAACCGCTCTTTTAAGCTCTTCATTATCAAAATTGCCGGCATTGCGCCTGGCGTTAAAGGATTTACCACCAAGATAAATCGCATTAGCACCGCTGCGCACACCGGCAATAAGCGACTCCATGCTACCGGCAGGAGCCAAAACTTCAAAATTCATAATTTTCTCTCAATAAAAATAGATTTATTTTGCGGCAAGCTTATCTCTTAAATCGGAGATTTCACGGTTAAGACGCTCAACCTCACGTCTTGCAACGTCAACCTCCATTCTTGCCCTTGCGCTGTCCTCAAGATAATCTTTAATTTGAGCACGAAGATTATCGGCAGATGCAGTAGCCTTTTTGCTTGCATCGGCATTATCAAGTGCAACAAGAACAGCCGCCTGAGTCATTGAAAGAGAAGGATTTGAATTAATAATAGCTCTCATATTCTCGCTTATTTCGTCAGCAAGAGCCTCGACATATTCCGCCTCATCCTCAGTCACGATTGTATAACTTGCGCCGCCTATTTTTACATGAACTTTATTTTTTGTCATAATCACTCACACCTTCAAAAAATCGACATATTTCTACTCAATAAGTATACCAACAATAAACATAATTGTCAACGTGAATAAATAACAAGTTTGTCAAAATTTAGCAAAAATTTTGAATATTTTTATTGATATAAAAAAGAAAATATATTAAAATAGCATTGTAAGAATACGGAGGCATTAAAATTGGACGAATTTAACGCAAGCAAAATAGGCTCAAATTTAATAGCGGTTTCTAACTTTTATGACCATCGCTCAACCGAAATACAAAAAAAGGCATATCCGAATATGCTCGGTGCAGCAAACGGATATATTATTTCATATCTGTGTGAAAATAAGGATAAGAATATTTTTCAAAGAGATATTGAGCGTGAATTTGATTTAAGCCGTTCTACGGTTTCAACAATTCTTAAGCAGCTTGAAAGCGAAGGATTAATTGAGCGCAAAAGCGTAATTATTGACGCAAGGCTGAAAAAGGTTGTGCCGACCCCTGCGGCTGAAATGATTAACGAGGCGTGTTCTAAGGAAATTACTCACTTTTTCTATGACCTTGCAAGCAATCTTACCGATAACGAGATGAGTACATTCGTCAAGGTTCTTGATACTATGAAGAAAAACAGCGAGAGAATACGCAACGATTTATCAAGAGACATCTTTTAAAAAATAAGACTGTCGTTTACAACGATAGTCTTATTTTTTTAGCTTTTAATGCATAAATGTAATAAAATTATTATATTTATTTTATAGACAAGAACTAATTAATGTGATATTATATATAAGTTAAAATGAGATTTTGCAACTTTTCAAATCTCATTATTTTGGGTTTTATACGAGGGTTTTATATGGGTGACTATAAAATAAACATAGTCAATTTGAATGTGACGAACAATTATGTTGAATTAACGGCGGAGCTCGAGGGTGACAGAGAGCTTTATTATCCGAGAATTTCCGCTTGCTTTTATGGCGAAAACGACAACAGAATATTACCTATGGATTTAAAATCTTGCAACAAAAACAAGGCAATTGCAATAGGTATTTTTGACACTCCTTTTTTATTTTATAACGACAGGAAAAGTCAAAATGTAAGAGTAAATTTTCTTTTCAGTGACGGCAACGGAGAAAGCATTATTGTTAAACCGGAAAAAGAATTGATTATCCCGATTAAAAAGAAAAATATACTTTCTCATTTCTTTTCAAGCAGCAAAAGAGAGCGCTCAAAAATGATTGTTACGGCTTTGATGTCGGCTATGTTTTTGCCGTATCGCAAAATGAAAGTTCAGCCTAACAAGGTTACTTTTTTATCCAACCGTTCCGACAGATTGACGGGAAATATCAAATCGGTCTTTTTTGAGATGACCAAATTAAACAATGTTGACATAACCGTGCTTTGCAAAAAAGGCGGATTAAAGGCAAATTTACCTAACCTGTTCAAGTTTTTCAAGCTTTATGCAACAAGTTCGGTAGTTTTTGTTGACGACTATTATCATTTTCTTTCTTATCTAAAGAAAAAAGATGACGTTAAGCTTATTCAGCTTTGGCACGCTTGCGGTGCATTTAAAACATTTGGCTTTTCAAGGCTCGGTCGTGACAGCTATCTTCGCCAAAGTTCCCCTAACCACAGGCAGTACGACTACGTTATTGTAAGCTCCAATGAGGTTATACCTTATTATGCCGAGGGTTTCGGTGTTTCAATGGATAAAGTTATCGCCTTAGGTTCGCCGAGATGCGATGTGCTTGAAGATGAGAACTACAAAAAAAGATTCAAAAAAAGATTTTATAAAGAAAATCCTGAATTTAAAGGAAAAAAGATACTTTTATTTGCTCCGACTTTCCGTGGCGGCGGTATGGGCAATTGCTTTTATCCTATTGAAAAATTTGAAGTTGACAAAATATTTGATAAAATCAGCGACGATTGGGTAATTGCAGTTAAGATGCACCCGTATCTTTCAGAGAGGCCAACCTGCAGTGCCAAATATAAAGACAGATTAATTGACCTCACTTCAAAATATGATGTAAACGACCTCTTGTTTGTCAGCGATTTGCTTATTACCGATTATTCAAGCGTTATTTTTGAAGCGTCTATTGTCAACGTGCCTATGCTGTTTTTTGCTTTCGACCTTAATGAATACAGCAGAGACAGGGATTTTTATTGCAACTTTGCGTCATTCGTTCCCGGAAAAATCGTTTTAAACACCGATGAAATGACAGACTCAATCAATAACGAGGATTATAATCAAGAGCTTGTAAAGCCGTTTAGGCAAAGATATTTTGGCACTAAAACAGGCGAAGCCACAAAGAATGTTGTTGAATTTACGAAGGAGCTTTTAGATAACAATGTTTGATTGCAAAATGATAATCAACAAAATGAATATAGAAAGGGACAAGCTTAACATTTCAGTTTCAATAAGCTGTCCGTTTGACATTGATGTCACATCACCAAAAGCAAAAATCATTTTTGAATGCGGCAAAAAAACGAGAAGATTGCCTTTTCTTGTAACAAATTATTTCAGGCAAAAGCAGAGTGACTCTTGCATCATTGTTTGCACTTATTCATTTTACCTTGACGATATATATTATAACTACGACTGTAAAGACGACATAAATGTCAGGATTGACTTTTATTACGGAGACAATGAGGTTATAGGCGTCCCGTTCACAGTTTCCACTAACGTTTTGACTGAAAATCCGAATATTGAACTTGACGAGCAGTATATTGAATATGAATGTTTTGACGGTGTAACCGTATTTTCGGAGGAGTCGGAATTTATTAATGACAGAAAGACTCCTAAAAATATTTACACATTCGATTTTGACTGTGAAAACAGCAAATTTATTATTCATCAAACTCCCGAAAACAGAAGCAATAGGAATTTTGTTGAAAAAAGTGTGATAATAGTTCCTCTTTTAAGATTATTTTTCTTTGTTTTAAGAATTGCTTTAAGTGTTGTTTTGCTTCCTTATTTCATTGTTGACGGTTTTTTGGCAGCGCTTGACATTTTGCCGAGAAGAAAAACGCAAGACATTGAAGGAATTTGGAAAAACATTTTTGTTCAAATCAAAATCAATGTTTCGTCTTTTATTAAAACGAGTTTTAAAAAGGATAATTTTCTTGAAAATATACGTCTGCCGCTCTATGAGCTTGCAAGAATTTATTACAAAATTTTATCAAAAAAGCCTGTTGTTAAAAATCGAATCACCTTTATGTCGGGCAGGCGTGACGAAATAGGCGGAAATCCCGAATTTGTTTATAACCTTATAAAAGACAGAGATGATATTGACTTTAAGTTTCTTATGTTCTCCGACCCGGCAGGTCACAGGAAAATTAAAAATATAATCAAATTTCTCAAGCTTTATGCAACGTCAAAGGTTGTTATTGTTGATGACTATTTCAGGCTTTTGAATTTAGTTACAAAGCGTGATGATGTTAAGCTTTTTCAGCTTTGGCATGCCTGCGGAGCGTTTAAGACATTTGGCTTTACACGTCTTGGCAAAAAGGGCGGCCCTAAGCAAACAGACCCTAACCACAGAATGTATGACTATGCAATAGTAAGCTCACAGGAGATTGCAAAGCATTATGCCGAAGGCTTTGGATTAAGTGACGAAAACGTTGTTGCAACAGGTATTCCGAGAACCGATATATTTATGGACAAGGAATATGCAAGTAAAATCCGTTCTTCGTTTTATGAAAGATATCCTCAACTTAAAAATAAAAAAATAATGCTCTTTGCGCCTACCTTTAGGGGCAACGGTCAAATGAGTGCATTTTACCCGACAGACGCATTTGATATTGAAAAAGCATACGAGGGCTTGGGCGGAGAATATGCAATACTTATTAAGCTTCACCCGTTTTGCGAGGAAAGATTTGAAATTCCGGAAAAATACAGCGATATGATAATTGATATGAGCGACGAGGACGAATTAAACGACCTTTTATTTGTTACCGATTTGCTTGTAACCGATTATTCAAGCGTTATTTTTGAAGCTTCGCTTTTAAATATTCCTATGATGTTTTATGCTTTTGATTTATACGATTACATAGCAAGCAGAGATTTCTATTACGATTTTGAAGGATTTGTTCCGGGAAAAATTGTTTTCAGCGAAAACGAGCTTATAAATGCAATTAATAAAAAGGATTTTGAAAGCGAAAAGGTTGACGGATTTAAAAACAAATTCTTTGACGACCTTGACGGAAAATCAAGTGAGAGAGTTACAGACTTGATTTTAGAAAATTTAGATATATAATATAAATATACAAATATATAACAAACCTTACAAGGAGTTTAAATTTATGGTTTATGCAGTTATATTAGCCGGCGGTGTCGGCTCAAGAATGGGCGGCGACAAGCCTAAGCAATATCTTACGGTAAAGGACAAGCCTATCATTGTTTACACGATAGAGAAATTTTTTGCTGTTCCGGATTTCGAAAAGATTATCGTTCTCTGCCCTAAGCAATGGGTTGAACATACAAAAAATCTTATCGAAAAGCACATTGCCCCTGCAAGTGACAAGATTGCCGTTATCGAGGGTGGCGATACAAGAAATGAAACTATTATGAATGCAATTAAGTTTATTGAAGCCGAGGGCAACCTCAACGACGATACAATTATTGTTACTCATGACAGCGTTCGTCCTTTTGTTACGGGCAGAATTATTAAAGAAAACATTGAATTTGCAAAGCAGTACGGCGCTTGCGATACTGTCGTTCCCGCTACTGATACGATTGTTGAGGCTAATGACAACACTGTTATTAGTTCAATCCCTGACAGAAGCAAAATGTATCAGGGTCAAACTCCGCAATCTTTCAATGCACTTAAACTTAAGAATATTTACAATTCGCTTTCAGACGAGGAAAAAGATATTCTTACAGATGCCGCTAAGATATTTGTTATTAAAGGCGAAAATGTTGCGCTTGTTGAGGGTGAAACCTTTAATATGAAAATAACATATCCTTATGACCTTAAGGTTGCCAAGTCTTTGTTGGAGGACGAAAGCGATGATTAATACTGTTTACAGGCTCGTTGCCCCAAGAAGATTTGAGATTGCTTTTGAAGATATCAACCTTTTTGGTGAAAACGCAATTGTAAGGCCTACCTATTTGTCTATCTGCAATGCAGATATGAGATATTATCTCGGAACACGTGATGCTAAGGTGCTTGCCGAAAAGCTTCCTATGGCGCTTATTCACGAAGGTGTAGGCGAAGTTTTTCTTGACCCTACGGGAACATTTAAAACCGGCGACAAGGTTGTTATGGTTCCTAACGCTCCCGTTGAAAAAGACGAATTTATTGCCGAGAACTATCTTCGTTCTTCAAAATTCTGTGGCTCATCTATGGACGGCTTTTTGCAGGAATTTGTTGAAATTTCGCCTAAAAGGCTTGTTAAGCTTCCGGACGATATTGATATGACTGTTGCTGCATTTACTGAGATTGTTTCTGTTTCAGTTCATGCCATTTCACGCTTTGACAAGATTGCACACGCAAGAAGAAATACCATTTCCGTTTGGGGTGATGGCAACCTCGGATATATAACTTCTTTATTCTTAAAATATCATTTTCCAAAATCTAAAATCGTCGTTTTCGGCACTTCAAGCGACAAGCTTGCGGATTTCACGTTTGCAGACGAAACCCATCTTGTAAACGAAGTTCCAAACGGATTTACTACCGACCACGCATTTGAATGTGTAGGCGGAAACGGAAGTCCGATTGCAATTGAGCAAATTATCGGTCTTATAAAGCCTGAGGGCACTATTTCAATCTTAGGTGTCAGCGAATATCCTGTTCCTATTAATACAAGAATGATTCTTGAAAAAGGTCTTCGTGTATTCGGCTCGTCAAGAAGCGGTGTTAAGGACTTTGCAAAGACTGTTGATATGTATAAAAAGCATCCTGAGATTATCGATTACCTCGGCAATCTTATCAATTCTGTCAATGTAGTTCGCACTACAACCGATATTAAAAATGCATTTGAAAAAGACACGCAAAAGTCATTTGGTAAGACCATTATGAAATGGGAAGAATAAGCATCAAAACGCAATGCAAAAGCATTATTAATTAAATAAAAATAAGAAAAAGGTGTAATCCTGCTGTTGTCGGGATTACACCTTAATTAATTCAATAAATATTAGTATTTTTATTATTTTGAATTTAAAATAAAACTGTTATTAGGATTCATAATTTGATTGTTGCTCTGCTTAAATTCAAGAGCGGTGAAAGCCGTTTTTTCCTGCGGCTCAAAATACGTATCTTCAAATGTATACGTCTCGATATCATTTGACTTGCTGTCTGCTTTTTCGTCATCCTTTGGAGTGTATGCGTAAATATAGCCATAAAATCTCTGTCCGTAATGAGAAGACATATTATAATATGTTTTAGTGTTAAAATAATTGCCGCCCCAATGCGACTCCGAAACAGTAATGCTGCCGTCATTATTAATTTCTTCGACTATTGCAACATGGTTTGACCAACAGGCTACTGCACCCCTTTCGGCAACGTCACCGTAATCATAATAACCGTTTCTTTTATTGATACTCCACCATTGACCTGCATCACCTCTGTTAAGCTTCGGCGCTTCACCGTTAAGCTCATAAAGCCTGCCGTAAGCGTAAGCAACACAGTTTGGCATTCCGTATCCCGTTTTGGAATAAACGTTTAATTTGCTTGTATAGTAAGGCTCACCGTTTGGAGATGTAAGCCTCGGCTTGTATTCTTGTGAAAATGCTGTAAGTGGGGAAAGAGTTAATATGAGCGCTGTCATAACAACTGCAAGAATACCCTTTTTCAGTATTTTTATCAATATAACGCCTCCTTTAATAAGCGACGTTGACATTTTAACATAAATTACATTTTGTAATCTATAGTAATATGTTACAACAAAATTGTAACCTTTTTGTAATAAATATACCGATTAACCAAAATTTTGCCATTTTCCTTGACAAATTCGACAGTTTTACAAGACATCTTTCTAATATAATGCAAATTACCATTTTTGTATAAATAAAAAAACGAAGAAACACATATTGTGAATCTTCGTTTTTTATTTAAATAATATTTTTATTTATCGTACTCAATAGAATCTGTTGTAATAAGCGTTACACCGTTTTTCTCGAGCTTTTTCATAACCTCAGGGTCGTTAATCGTCCAAGCACCAAGGTCCAAGCCTTGATCACGGCATTTTTTAAGAATGTCATTTTTAAAATTAGCTTCCTTATTACCGTTAAAATCAATGCCGCAATCCAAAATGCTTCTTGCATCTTCAATATCTTTTTCACTGATTTTTTGAACAAGGTAATACATTTTGCTTGTAGTGTCAAGCTTTCGCATAGTTTTAAGATTTTCGAGATGGAACGAAATATAAACCGGCTTAAGGTTATACTTCTCGGCAAGATTTACAATTTCATTATAATACTGAGTGTTGTTTTCACCCTTGAGTTCGATAACAGGTGTCATTTGATAATTTTTGCAAATTTCAAGATATTCTTCAAGTGAACACATCTTCAAATCCTTATATTTATCAATATTAACTCCGTTGTCAACATTCATAGCCATAAGTTCGTCGTATGTTTTCTTTTCAATAAAAGCGGATTCATCCATCATTCTGTAGGTATGCCTGTCGTGAGAGACAATCCAAACGCCGTCTTTAGTTCTGTAAACGTCACATTCAGCGCCCCAATAGCCGTGCCTGCCTGCTTCGTTAAATGACGCTGTCGTATTTTCAGGAGCAACACTTCTCATACCACGATGAGCCACAAGAGTAACATCATCTGCTGTTGCAACAACCGTATAATCCTTCGTTTTGCAATATGAATTGAGCGCACACACGCCTGCGACAACAGCCGCAACAAGAAGAAATACAATAACCGATACAACAATGATAATTATTTTTTTAGCTTTTTTTGAAAGCTTTTTCTTTTCTTTTTTTATTTCAGGTGCATTTTGCATTTCTGAAATTTCGTCAATTTTTTTAATTTCATCACTCATTTTCGTTATCCTCCTGTATATTTGCTTTCTCGTCATTTTCAGCTTCTGGGAATTTAATCACCTTGGCATTTTCAGTACAAAATCTGCCGTTATTATCCCATTCGCCCTTAATGCCTTTTGCGGCTGCGCCAAGCTGAAAATGGAGCTGCGCAATACCGAAATCAAGGCTTTTATCCGAATAAGGCTCATCAACATAACCTTTAATAATATCGTCCTCATATCTGAAATGCACAGGACGGCGGTTAGTGGCAGACGGTGCTTTTTCAACAAGCTTCATTGCATATTCATAATACGGCGGAAGCTTTTTATCGCAAACCTCAAACATTTTTTGATAAGGCTTATTATTCTTATGAGTTGCGTTATACATAAGTTTTTCCTTAGCGCTGAGCTTATCTTTAACGTAACCAACAACTATTACGGCATAAAGCCTGTGCTTTTTTGGCAAATCAATTGCTTTATAAACTTTATTTTCATCATAAGTGCCTGAAACCCAACAGGTACCCAAACCATGATAAACGCATTGAAGCACGATTGACTCTCCCCAATAGCCGCTTTTAATCCTTGCCGCTTCGCTGTCTTCGCCGCATACTGCAATATATGAAAATCTGCCGGAGAAAATCTTGAATGCAGGTGTTCCGTCCTCAACAAGCTGAAATTCAAGACCGCTTGCCTCGTTAACTGCATCGACCATATTTTTCAGCACTTCAAGAATACTCTTATCAAGCGCTCTTGCTTTATATGTTCTTCTTGATGTGCGCATATCTATTGCTTTTATATATTCTTCGTTTGTCATAATAAAATTCCTAATCAATAACTTATTCTATACAGTAAATATATCACAATTATATTTCAAATTCAACATTGTAATGCTTAATCCACGCATAAATTTGATAAATATAAGCCGCAATTTGAGGAATACCCATAAGTTGACCGTACCAAGGCTCAGGGAGTGAGTCGGGATTTTGCAAAAGAAGATATAAATTGTCAATATCTATCCAATCCATAAGCGGAGTCGATTTATCGGTAAGCGCAACTGCAAGAAGTTCCTTAACCCTTGCAAAATAAGCGGGATTATGGGTTTTTGGATAAGGGCTTTTCTTTCTCCATGCAATTTCCTTTGGCAAATCGTTTTCAAACGCTTTTCTCAGTATTCCCTTTTCCCTGCCGTCAAGTGCCTTAATATTCCACGGCATATTATATGCATATTCAACAAGCCTGTAATCACAAAACGGAACTCTGACCTCAAGCGACGAAGCCATACTCATATTATCTTTTCTTGCAAGAAGCGTTTGCATAAACCAATTTAGATTAAGCACAAACATTTCTCTCATTCTTTTATTTATTTTGTCGTCGCTCTCTAAATACGATATATTTTTAAGCGTATTTTTATAAGCGCTTTGCAAATATTCCTCGCCGTCGCTTAAAAAGCCATTTTTAAGTATTCTTTGCCTGATGTTAGTATTTCTTGCCCAAGGAAAAACATTTTCAAAAAGAATCTCTTTTTTATGATACCAAGGATAACCTGCAAATATTTCGTCGGCGCACTCGCCCGAAAGGCAAACGGTAAAATCTTTTTTTACCTCCTTGCAAAACAGCATTAGTGAAGAATCAATATCAACAAATCCGGGAACGCCACGTTCGATTACCGCTTCATCGAGCGCATTCGCAACGTCAACATTATTTAAAACAATATTGTGATGATTAGAGCCTATATAGCTTGAAATCACGTCAATATAATCCGAATCCTTGTTTGGCTGAAACAGGCTTTTTTTGAAATATTTGTCATTATCCGTATAATCTACCGAATAGGTATCAAGCGTTTTCCCGCTTTCCTTATATTTATCGCTCGCAATTTTTGAAATGATTGAGGAATCAAGCCCACCCGATAAAAATGTTGCAAGGGGTACGTCGCTTACAAGCTGACGTTCAATCGAGTCCTTAACAAGAAAGTAGGTATGTTCTGCCGCCGTCTCCTCGTTTTCATCAAACTCCTTAGCCTCTAATTTCCAATAAGGATATGTTTTGATTTCGCCGTTTTTATATGTCAGGCAAAAAGCGGGCGGAAGTTCACAAATATCCTTGAAAATTGCCTTACCGATTGTTTTTGCGGGGCCGAGCATAAATATCTCATAAAGTCCCTCTTCGTCAACCGCACTTTTAACATAAGGTTGACACAAAAGCGTATCAATCTTGCTTGCGAAAGAAAATGTATTTTTTGTTTTATTATAGAAAAATGGTTTAACACCTATTCTGTCACGGCAGGCAAAAAGTGAGTTTTCCTTTTTATCATAAATTGCATAGGCAAAAATCCCGTTCAGCTTTTTTACACTTTCATTTCCCCATTTATCATAAGCCTTTAATACAACCTCGGTATCGCAATGAGTATCGAACCTATAACCGAAGCCTTCAAGCTCATTTCTTACTTCATCCGTATTATAAATCTCACCGTTATAGACTATAACATATTTGCCGAAATGCATTGGCTGAGCGCCGTTTTCAATATCAATTACCGAAAGCCGCCTGTGAACAAGCGCCACCTTTGGTGTAAGATAAATGCCTGCTGCATCGGGACCTCTTTTTTTCAGAGTTTTTCCCATTTTTTCAACAAGAAGCTTTTCTCCTCTTAAATCTATATCGCTGCTTAATATTCCGGCAATGCCGCACATAAAATCACCTCAAATTATTATATGCAAATCAAAGCGAAATGTTTTTGACACTTAGTATTTGAAATGATATAATATTTTTTAAAACAACTGCAAAAGAAGTGAAAATATGAATATAACGTTTTTTTCAAGCGTTTCTACAAGAGAAAAAGTTTTTAACTGCATACCTGAAATAAAAAAACATAATGTTAAATTTTTTAAATTAAACGAAAGTGACAGACTTTTATCAGACGGATTTGATACGGATTTACTTTTTATCGATGCTATGGGCACGCTTGACAAAATGCTTATTGACTCAATGCCGAATTTAAAGCTTATTATGAGCGAAGGTGTAGGATATCAGGGCATTGACGTTGAATATGCCACAAAAAAAGGCATACCTGTTTGCAACAACAAGGGTGTAAACGATACAGGGGTAAGTGAGGTTGCGCTGTTTCTTATGCTCGGCTGCTTAAGGAATTTTTCAAAGGGTGTTGACGAAATATATAACGGCAGGCAAATAGAGTTTAAAAAAGCTTCTTTTGGTGTAAAAAAAGAACTTAACGAATGTAACGTCGGCTTAATCGGATTTGGCGATATTGCAAGAAAAACGGCTGAATTTTGTAATGCCTTAGGGGCTAAAGTTATTTATACAAACCGCACAAGATATAAAAACCTTGAAGAGAAGTTAAACGTTCAATATGTAAGCCTTGACAAGCTTTTAAGCGAAAGCGATATAGTATCTCTCCACATTGCGGTAACACCGGACACAATAAATACGGTTGATGATAATTTCCTTTCAAAAATGAAAAACGACGCATTTTTAATAAATACGTCACGTGGGGATTTGGTGGATAATAATGCTCTAAAAAACGCCCTGTTAAAAGGCGAAATCGCAGGTGCCGGGCTTGATGTCTTTACTCCCGAACCGCTTGAAAAGGGCAATCCTTTGCTTGATATAAAACTTAAGGATAAACTGATTTTAACACCTCATATCGCAGGAATTACACATTTAACGGTTGAAAGAATTTATAAAAACATTCTTGAAAACACGCAAAATATAATCCACGGCAGAGAGTTAAAAAATAAAGTGAATTAAAAAAATTCCGTTTGAAAATCTCAAACGGAATTTTTCATTTATATCAATCTTTTTTCTTACCGTGGATATATACACTTATCACCTTTAAATCTTGGTTATCCTTAAGTATATTTTTATCAACAACGGCAAAGTCTGCCGACTGCCCTGCTTCAAGTTTAGTACACTCTGCATTATTCCTATAGGTCAAGCACATTTTATCATTCACCAAAGGAAGAACAGCTCTGCCGCCCAAATCAACAATTTTTGCATCATCGTAAGCAAGCGGTACACTGTAACCCATATAAACAATATTCTTGCCTTTTACAACCATAACGGAATATGTATTATTATGTTCGTCAAGTGAAATAAAATCTGCATTTGTAAACACAGTTTCCATCTTATTCGCCTCGTTAGTTATTTAGTACAGCAATAATAATACAAATTAATCAATTTGTCAAACATTTTGTTGTTTTTATAAGATTAACCGCCGTATATTAGACGACTGTTTATTATTTTGAGTCACAAACCGCCATTCTTTATAAAAGAAAAGGCGGATAAAATCCGCCTTTTCAAATTCTTATTTAAGTTTATGCAAAGTATCTCTTAAGAAGTCCCTCGAATGCTTTTCCATGACGGGCTTCATCCCTTGCCATTTCATGAACAGCGTCGTGGATTGCGTCAAGACCCTGCTCCTTAGCAAGCTTTGCAAGCTGAGTTTTGCCAAGTGTTGCTCCGTTTTCTGCAGCAGCTCTCATTTCAAGGTTTTTCTTAGTTGAATCTGTTACAACTTCACCGAGCATTTCAGCAAATTTTGCAGCGTGTTCTGCTTCTTCATAAGCAGCCTTTTCCCAATAAAGACCGATTTCAGGATAGCCCTCTCTGTGAGCTACTCTTGCCATTGCAAGATACATACCAACCTCGGTGCACTCGCCCTGGAAATTTTCACGAAGGCCGTTTACGATTTCTTCGCTGACACCGTCGATAATGCCTACTTTATGCTCTGCAGCCCAAGAGGTTTCGCCCTCTTCTCTTACTGCCATCTTTGCACCGCAAACAGGGCAAACATCGATAGGTTCGTCACTTTCGTATCCGCATACCGGACAATAATACTTCTTAGCCATAATAAATTACTCCTTTAAATTAAAATTATTTTAGTTTTTTGTTTTTCCTTTACAGCCTTTGCAAATTCCGCTGTAATATACATCTCTGCGCTCGATATCAAAACCGTCAATGCCCTCAACATTGCTGATTTTGCAAGTGAAATCAAATATTCCTCCGCAGCATCTGCATTTAAAATGCGAATGAAAATTAGGATTGGCATCATATCTGATTTTTTCACTCTCAATAACAACCGGAATAATCAGCCCGCTGTCGGTAAGCGCCTGCAAGCAGTTATAAACAGTAGTTTTTGAAAAAGAAGGATTATCCTTAACCATATTTTTATAAACGGTATCAACATCGGGGTGAATTCTGTTTTCATAAAGATATTTATAAACAGCAATTCTTTGCGCCGTTGCCTTAATACCATTTTGCTTGAAAAGTTCTGTTATTTCCTTAGTCTGCATTTGCTCACTTCCTTTCGTACTAATTTGTAACGAATGTTATTTTGTATCGATTACAATTTAGATTATACACATATTTTTCAAAAAGTCAATACTTTTTTGAAAAAAAATTCAGCCGCAGTAAAAAAACTGTGGCTGAAATAATAAATTATACATAGATATTATATAAATTGATTATGCTCTTCGTCATATTCAAAGCCTGCCGAGGAAAGCTTTTCTGAAAGTTCACCTTTATCAACATTCATATCTTCACACAAAGCGTCAAGGTTTGAGTAAAAATCACGAAGCTTAAGATTAATAACACTCATAAGCATAACAGGGTCATTTGGTAATTGCATTTTCTTTCTCCTTTAATTTTGGATTCATAATAAAATCAATCGGCTTTTGCCAAAAATCAAAACACAAAAGTGCCGTAAGCGCAAAGATAAGGATAATCGCTACCCATTCCCAGCCTTCACCAATTTGATGAATAAGATAAAAAAGACCTGCATTTTCCATTATATATAAAATCGGACGGTGATAAATATAAATCTGAAGCGTTTTCCTGCCGCCGGAAGTAATTCTGAGTTTTTTGCGTGGACAAAGGGACACAATAGAGAATATTAACAGCCCGACCACAACATAATATGCAAGACGCAAAAGGCAACCGAAATCGGCAAGGCTGTCATCAAGCGCAAAATATCTTCTTCGTCCGCTTAAAAGCGGGAAAAGTTCCTGCGAGTAGTCAACAGTAAGCGTCATTATGAGTACAAAAGCGAAAAAATATATTGCCGAAAATATCCTTGCTCCCTTAGTTGACGTAACCTTATTGACCTTATCCAAATCAAGCACACAACCCGCATAGAAGAACGGGAAGAACGTTATCAGGCGCATAATGCAAAGAAAATCGGTATTGCCTTTCATATATCCGATAAAACATCCGAATACTATACTTGTAATAAGTACATATTTTGAATCAATCTTTCTTACTGCCCATGCCATCATATACCAAAGCGCCATTGCCATCATATACCACGGCTCGTCCTTGGCAGAAAGCACGTCAAAAAACGAGTGCACGCCGAAGATGATATTAGGTATGTAGTTAAGTATTCTTGAAAATAAATAGAGCATCATAAAAGAGAAAAAACGCTTAATCGGCGGAGAATCGCTGTTAACACTCCTTTTACAAAAAAGCCCGCTTATAAATACAAATGCCGGCATATGGAAGGTATAAATAACCATTGAAATTGTGCGAAACATTTGGCTTGAATCAAAATAATCAAACGAAAGATGCCCAAGCACAACCAAAAAAATCAAAAATAACTTAAGATTATCCCAAAGTGCTATTCTTTTACCCATTTTAAAACCCCAAAATCTAAAATAATATATAGATTATAGTTTAATTTATCACATAATCTGTCTATTTTCAATAATAATATTCTAAATAATAAAAAATATATAATTTAATATTGAATATTTATAGATTTTATGTAATAATATTATGTAATTTTAAATTGGAATTTTATACATAAGGGTGAGAAAATGATGAATTTTGACGAACTTGCTGATTTGCTTTTTCCAAACATAGACAAAGCACCTGAATACTATGAGGAAAAATATCCGCCGAGGCAGCTTAAAGAGGGCGCAAGAGTAACAAGATTTGCACCAAGTCCTACCGGATATCTCCATTTCGGAAATCTTTACACCTGCTTCGCTTCTTATCTTACGGCTAAGAACACAGGCGGGGTATTTTTTGTAAGAGTTGAGGATACAGACCAAAAAAGAAAAGTTGACGGTGCTGTTGACGCTATGCTCAAGGGTCTTGAGGTTTACACAGTTAAGGCTGACGAAGGCGTTATCGGCGAAGGAAATGAAATCGGCGATTATGGACCTTATTACCAAAGCGCAAGAAAAGAAATTTACCAAACGTATGCAAAAAGCCTTGTTAAACAAGGGCTTGCGTATCCGTGCTTTTGCACTGCCGAGGAGATTGACGAAATCAGGCGACAGCAAGAGAATGATGACATAAAGGGTTATTGGGGCAAATATGCAAAGTGCCGTGACCTTTCATTCGAGCAAATAAAGCAAAACATTGAAAACGGTATGCCGTGGACATTGAGATTAAAATCGCCCGGCGATATCGAAAAAAAATGTTATTTTGACGATATGATCAAGGGCAAAATTGAAATGCCTGAAAATGTTATTGACGTTGTTCTTCTTAAAACAGACGGAATTCCGACATATCACTTTGCTCATGCGATTGACGACCATTTGATGAGGACAACACACGTAACAAGAGGCGACGAATGGATTGCTTCCGTTCCTCTTCACCTTCAGCTTTTCAAGGTACTTGGCTTCAAGCCTGTTAAATATGCCCACGTTGCTCCGATTATGAAGGAGGAAAACGGCGGTAAGCGCAAGCTTTCGAAGAGAAAAGACCCTGAGGCTGCTGTTTCGTATTATTCCGAGGTTGGCTACCCTGCCGCTTCGGTAAACGAATATATGATGACAATTTTGAACTCTAACTTTGAGGATTGGAGAAGGGCAAATCAAAACGCAAGCATTTATGATTTTCCGTTCAATCTTAAAAAGATGAGTGCGTCGGGCGCATTGTTTGACTTTGTTAAGCTTACCGATATTTCCAAAAACGTTATAAGCAAAATGAGCGCCGAAGAAGTATTTGAATTATCAAATGCTTGGGCAAAGGAATATGACGAAAAGCTTGCAGCACTTTATGCTAAGGACGAGCAATATGCAAAGGATATTCTTAATATCGACCGAGAAAACAAGAAGCCGAGAAAGGACCTCGCAAAATGGTCCGATATTCCGGATTATATCAGTTATATGTATGATGAAACGTTTACCCCTTGCTATGAGCTTTGCGGCAACGCAACAAATGAACTTGCAAAGAGCGTTCTTGAAAAATACATTGATGAAGTTAATTTAAACGATGACAAGGACGCTTGGTTTTCAAGGATTAAATCAATTTGTGAGCCGTGCGGCTGCACTCCCAACGTTAAGGAATACAAGCAAAATCCTGACAATTTCAAAGGTCACGTTGGTGACGTATCAACAATTATACGTGTTGCTTTAACAGGCAGAACTAACACTCCTGACCTTTTCTCTATCACCGCTCTTTTAGGCGAAAAGAGAGTTAAAGAAAGACTTACAAAAGCACTTGAATATTACAAGGAGAATAAATAATGGCAGAAGCAGAAAAGAACGAAGAAGTAAAAGCGCCGTCAAATTTCATTCATGATTTTATTGACGAGGATTTAGCCGAAGGCAAATATTCAAAAATTCAAACACGTTTTCCTCCTGAGCCAAACGGATATCTTCATATCGGTCATGCTAAGGCAATTTGCATCAATTTCGGCGTAAAAGAAAAATACAAAGGCAAATGCAATCTCCGACTTGACGATACAAATCCGATTAAAGAGGACACTGAATATGTTGATGCCATAAAAGAGGATATCAAATGGCTCGGCTTTGATTGGGACAATCTCTACTATGCGTCGGATTATTTTGATTTCTTATACGAATGTGCAATCAAGCTTATCAAAAAGGGCAAGGCTTACGTTTGTGAGCTTTCACCTGAGCAGATGAGAGAATACAGAGGCACGCTTACCGAGCCGGGTAAAAATTCACCTTACCGTGACAGAAGCATTGATGAAAACCTTGACCTGTTTGACAGAATGACAAAGGGTGAATTTGAAGAGGGCAAGATGGTGCTTAGGGCAAAAATCGATATGGCATCTCCTAACCTCAATATGCGTGACCCTATTATTTACAGAATTATGTATGCTCACCACCACAGAACAGGCGACAAATGGTGCGTATATCCTATGTATGACTTTGCGCACCCGCTTTCAGACGCTTATGAGGGTGTTACCCATTCGCTTTGTTCGCTTGAATTTGAAAATCACAGACCGCTTTACAATTGGTTTGTAGACGAACTTATTGAGGGTGAAAAGCCAAGGCAGATTGAATTTGCAAGAATGAATCTTAACTACACACTCACCTCAAAGAGAAAGTGCTTAAAGCTTGTTCAGGACAATATTGTTTCCGGCTGGGACGACCCAAGAATGGCAACAATCAGCGGTATGAGAAGAAGAGGATATCCTGCTGCCGCTATTCGTGATTTTTGCGAAAGAATAGGCGTGTCAAAGGCATACAGCGTTATTGATTTTGCGCTTCTTGAGGCTTGCGTAAGAGATAATCTCGGCACTAACTCACCGAGAGCTATGGCTGTTATTGACCCTGTTAAGCTTGTTATTGATAATTTTCCTGAGGGCAAGGTTGAGGAAATTGAGTGTGAATATCATCCTGACCACCCTGAATACGGCACAAGAAAGATTCCGTTTACCAAAGAGCTTTGGATTGAGAAAAACGACTTTATGGTTGAGCCTATTAAGAAATACAGACGTCTTTTTGTCGGCAACGAAGTCAGACTTTACAAGGCTTATTACGTAACTTGCACAGGATATGACCTTGACGAAAACGGCGAGGTTTGCTGTGTTCACGCAACCTACGACCCTGAAACCTTTGGCGGTGACTCCCCTGACGGCAGAAAAGTTAAAGGCACAATCCATTGGGTATCGGCTAAGGAAAATGTGCCTTGCGAGGTAAGACTTTATGAAAGACTTTTCAACGTTGCAAACCCAAGCGACGAGGAGGGCGTAAGCTCATTTGAAGATAACCTTAACCCCGACTCATTAAAGGTTGTAAGCGGCTATGTTGAAAAAGCGCTCGGAAACTGCGAAGTCGGCGCTAAGTATCAGTTTATGAGAAACGGATATTTCTGCAAGGATAAGGATTCAACAGACGAAAAGCCTGTATTTAACAGAACGGTTGCACTGCGTGACAGCTTTAAAATTACAAAATAACGCAGAATTTGAAATAAGGTGATTTAATTGAGTACAAGAAAAGACATAAAAAACATTGCTATCATTGCCCACGTTGACCACGGCAAGACTACCCTTGTTGATGAAATGCTCCATCAAAGCGGCATTTTCCGTGATAATGAGGCGGTGCAGGAAAGAGTTATGGACTCCAACGACCTTGAAAAAGAGCGTGGAATTACAATTCTTTCAAAAAACACTTCTATCCACTATAAAGATACAAAAATCAACATTGTTGATACTCCGGGTCACGCTGATTTCGGCGGCGAGGTTGAGCGTATACTTACAATGGTTGACGGCGTAATTCTTGTTGTTGACGCATTTGAGGGTTGTATGCCGCAGACACGTTTCGTTCTTAAAAAGGCTTTAGGCCTTAAGAAAACCCCGCTTGTAGTTGTAAACAAAATTGACCGTGACGGTGCAAGACCGCAGGAGGTTATTGACGAGGTGCTTGACCTCTTTATAGAGCTTGGTGCAGATGATGACCAAATTGATTTCCCTGTTGTTTTCGCTTCTGCAAAGGACGGTTATTCAAGCCTTGACCCTAACGTAAGAGAGGGCGATATGAGGCCGCTTCTTGACGCTATTCTTAAATACATACCATCCCCGACAGGTGACCCAAACGGCCCTGCTCAAATCCTTTTCTCATCTCTTGAATATGACGATTATGTTGGCAGAATCGGCGTCGGCAGAGTTGAGAGAGGTACAATTAAGGTAAACACTCCTTATGTTCTTTGCAGGCAGGACGGCACTCAGGAAAACGTTAAATTCTCTAAGATTTATCAATTTGAAGGTCTTAAAAGAGTTGACTGCGACGATGCCGAATTTGGCGATATAGTTTGCGTGGCAGGTATTGCCGATCTCAATATCGGCGAAACAGCATGCGACCCTAACTGCATTGAGCCGCTTCCTTTCGTTAAAATTGACGAGCCTACAATTTCTATGAACTTTATGGTAAACGATTCTCCTTTCGCAGGCAAGGAGGGCAAATATGTAACTTCCCGTAACCTTCGTGACAGACTTTTCAAAGAGGTTGAAACGAACGTATCAATGAGAGTTGAGGAAACAGACTCTATGGATACTTTCAAGGTATCGGGCAGAGGTGAGCTTCATCTTTCAATCCTTATTGAAACTATGAGAAGAGAAAATTACGAATTTCAGGTTTCACGTCCGCAGGTTATCCTTAAAAAGGACGAAAACGGCAGAACGCTTGAGCCTATGGAGCTTGCTATTATCGAAGTGCCTGAGGAATACGTCGGCAACGTTATGCAAAAGCTTTGCTCACGCAAGGGCGAAATTGAGAATATGGATACCCGTTCAACAGGTATGACCCACCTTGAAATTAAAATTCCGTCAAGAGGGCTTATCGGCTACCGTTCGGAATTTTTGACCGATACAAACGGCAACGGCATTATGAACCAGCTTTTCGCCGGATATGAGGAATTCAAGGGCGATATCGAAACAAGAGATCGAGGCTCAATCGTTGTTCACGAAACAGGAACTACGACAGGCTACGGTCTTTGGAACACTCAGGACCGTGGACGTCTTTTTGTAGGTCCGGGTGTTGAAGTATATGAGGGTATGATTGTCGGTGAGTGCGCTAAGGACGAGGACATCGTTTGCAACGTATGCAAGAAAAAACACGTTACAAATACACGTGCAAGCGGCTCTGACGAGGCATTAAAGCTTGTTCCGCCTACTACCCTTTCACTTGAGCAGAGTATGGAATTTTTGGCTGACGATGAGCTTTTGGAGGTAACTCCTAAGTCAATCCGTTTGAGAAAGACTATTCTTGACAAGTCACTCCGACTTAAAGCAGAAAGCAGAAAAAAATAATATTTCAAATAAAAAAGTGACCATAAAAGCTGTTAATTCAGCCTTATGGTCACTTTTTTATTTTTATTCAAGAACAAATTTTATGCCTAATCTTGTGGCAGAAGTTGCGGCTTTTGAACCTGATTTGCCGTATATAGTTAAATTATCTATATTTACCCCAATAAGGTCATATTCATTCAATCCGGCTTCAAGTCCTGAAAAATGAATTTCCGTAAGACTTGAACATTTTTCAAACATTTCACTTCCGTTAGTGTCTGTTATTAACGATTCAGACAATGTTACACTTTTCAGCTTTGAACAATAAGCAAATACTTGGTCGCCACATTTTGCAACCGAATCAGGCATAACTAAATTTTCTAATCCCGTTGCTTCAAATGCCCCACCCTGAATTTCTTCGAGATTATCAGGTAATTGAATTGAACTTAAATTTGTGCAATTCATAAATGTTCCTTGTTTAATTACGGTAATGCTGTTGGGCAAGATTATGTTTTCTAATTTATCATTATATGCAAATGCATACTCGTCAATAAAATATACGCTTTTGGGAATTATCAGTTTTGATATTTGAACACCTTTAAACGCCGCTGATTCAATAACTTCAATCGAATCAGGAATGTTAATTGAAGTAAATTCGGGTTCCTTGAGAGGCGGTGTATCATTATAAACGCCTTGGTCATCTTTATTAAAACATTTAGAGCCTATTGATTTTACAGGCTTATTTTCTATTTCGGACGGGATATTCACCGTTTTACTGTTTCCCTTATATTTTTTCAGCGTTATATATGTTTCATACACGTCATATTCCCATTCGTCATTTTCAGACGGGTATTGAAGTGTTTCATTTCCTACAGAACTGATATTGTCTTCAATTTCATTATCCTCTGTAAATCCATCTGTCTCGCTAAAATCATCATTCTCATAATAATCTTGCGAATTGCTTGAAGAACACATAGAAAAACTCACAATAAAAATTATGATTAAAACAACAATGGAAATCGGTATAATTATTTTCTTTTTCATTTTTATCTTTTACTCCTTGATTTTAATTAACGATTACGTTATTGTGACGTAATTATACAATAAATATATGATATTGTCAATACGTTAATATAACGTAAGGACTGATTATGTGAAACAAATAACTTTTAACGGTAATAAAAACATTATAGGCAAACGACTTGCAGAATTGAGAAAAGAATGCGGCTTATCCCAAAATGAATTAGCGGCAAAAATGCAGTTAATGAATGTTAATATCGACCAACAAATGGTTAGTAAGATAGAAAAAAATCAACGTCAGGTAACCGACTATGAATTTGCACTTTTTTGTAAATGTTTAAATGTTACACCTAATGAATTGTTAAAATATTTCAATGAATATCTATATTGATATTTAATCAATAATGTATATTGATTAATACTATTTTATTTGTTATAATTAACATATACTTATTATAAAGGGTGGTTTATGTGAAAAAGGCATTATCAATCTTTTTATCCCTTGTTATGCTTCTTACTATGAGTGCCGGGCTTAACATTACGGCAAGGGCGGAGCAAAGCGTTAAATCAAGCTTTGATGAGGCAACCGGAACGCTTACCTTTACCGGAAAAGGCACTGTCAGCGCTTCATCTTACGATTACGGAAACATTGGCGACAAAATCAGAAAAGTTATTGTAAATGTCGGAATTGATGAGATTCAAAGCTATGCTTTTAGCAAGGCTGATAAATTACAAAGTGTAATTATTTATGACCAAACGTGTCAAATCAGTGCACAGGGAATTTTGCCTATCGGAAAAGATGATGTTACTTTTTACGGTTTTGACAAATCAAAAACTCAGGAATGGGCTTTAAATCATAAATACCCGTTTAAATATATTTACACTATTACATTTTTAAAAAGAGATAACAGCGTTTCAAAAATCATTTATGCATTGGACGGAGAAACCGCTCAAGAAATCAGCGCAAAAGCTCCGAATTTTTCGTTTGCCGCTTATCCTTATACCGGCGGTGATATGAATAATGCGCACTACGCACCTGTTTGGAGTCCGAGCATATCTGCTGTAACTAATGACAAGCAGTATAAAGAAACCGCAAAGATTCGTATGTGTACTGAAACTCAGAAAATAACAAAAGAGCCGACTTGCGCCGAAACAGGTGTTTTATCCACTGTTTGCAGCATATGCGGCAGAACTTTGGAAACAAAAGAACTTGCAAAAACCGATAATCATGTGTTTGACAATAATGAGGAATTTTGTTTAGTTTGCCACAAGGTGAAAAATCCTAATTATACAACTACTACCACAACAACTACTACCACAACAACTTCTGCTCCTACAACGCAACCGCCGGCAACTTCATCAACGCAGCCAACCACAAAACCGACTACAACAAAGGCTTCAAAGCCAACAAAAAATGCGAAAAAGGTATCCGGAAATTGGGTTGACAGCAAGTACAAAAAGGCTTCAATTTCAAAGCTTTCAAAGGGCAAAAAAGCAATAACGGTAAGGTGGAAAAAAGTAAGCACAATCAAGGGATACCAAATTCAGCTTGCAACCGATAAGAAGTTTAAAAAGAATAAAAAGACAGTTACAATTTCTAAGCAGAAAACCACAAAAACCACTGTTAAAAAGCTCAAAGCTAAGAAAAAATATTACGTTCGCATTCGCACATACAAAAACGTAAAATATCAAGGAAAAACAATCAAGGTTTATTCCTCATGGTCCAAAGTAAAAACCATAAAAACCAAATAATATTTGATTTTGCAGAGCCGTAATTTTTGCGGCTCTCAGCGTGTAGAAAAAGTCCAATTACAAATTTCTACACGCTGGGAGACTTCGAGAAAGTGAGATAAATTTCGTTTTTTGCGAGTGGGAGCTGTACGTTGGTACTGCCCCCGAGCAAAAGACGGAAAGTGCCAAAAGTGG
>OLIS01000009.1_pt1 | contig 134172 bp, 129 predicted proteins | sample 1601351 | NCBI WGS metagenome assembly OLIS01 (sample SAMEA2452122, study PRJEB22498) | human gut metagenome | biome: human feces; feature: human gut; material: feces | place: Australia | collected 2012
CCACTTTTGGCACTTTCCGTCTTTTGCTCGGGGGCAGTACCAACGTACAGCTCCCGCTCGCAAAATACGAAATTTATCTCACTTTCTCGAAGTCTCCCAGCGTGTAGAAATTTGTAATTGAACTTTTTCTACACGCTGTAAGAACCACCAATCGGTGGTTCTTTTTATGTAAACAATTTATTAATAATGTAAACATTTTATTAACAAACTCTTGACGTCAGATATATACATACCTATAATATATTAAAATATTAAAAATTAGAGGTAGCTGAAATGGTTAAGTCTATGACAGGCTTTGGCAGAGCATCCAAGGAAATTGACGGATATATGATTACTGTTGAGATAAAATCAGTTAATCACAGATATTTTGAATTTTCTTGCCGCTGTCCGAGGCAGTACGGTTTCATTGATGATAAAATTAAATCTTTCATAAATTCTAAGGTTGCAAGGGGTAAGATTGAATGTTTTGTAGGTATTGAGGCATTGAATACCGAAAGTGCAGATGTTGTTGTTAATAATACTCTTGCAGGCGCTTACGTTAAGGCTCTTAAAGAATTAAGCGATAATTACGGCTTAAAAGAGGATTTCGGTGCGTCAACTGTTGCTCGTTTTCCGGATGTACTTATTGTAAGAAAGTCTGAAGAAGACGAAAATAAGATTTGGCAACTTGTTAAAACCGTAGCAGATGAGGCTGTCGAAAAATTTATTGAAATGAGAAAAGTTGAAGGAAAGAGAATGTATGATGATGTATATTCTCGCAGTCAATTTATTCTTGACACGGTATCGTTTATTGAAGAACGTTCTCCGCAAACAGTTAAGGAGTATAACGATAAACTTGTTGAGAGAGTGCACGAACTTTTAGGTGATGTTTCCCTTGATGAAAGCAGATTATTACAAGAAGTTGCAATTTACGCCGACAAAGTTGCCGTTGCAGAAGAAACAGTAAGGCTTCGCAGTCATATTTCTCAACTTCGTGATTTTATTTCAAGTGATGAAGCTGTAGGCAGAAAGCTTGATTTCTTAATTCAGGAAATTAACAGAGAAACAAATACAATCGGTTCAAAATGTAATGATGTTGAAATCGCACGAAAAGTTGTTGACGTTAAAGCTGAGATTGAGAAAATCAGAGAGCAAATTCAAAATATTGAGTGATTGTTTATGAAATTAGTAAATATAGGTTTTGGTAATTTGGTAAATGCGGACCGTGTTGTTTCAATTCTATCACCTGAGTCCGCACCCGTAAAAAAAATTATCAAGGAAAGTAAAGCAAAGTTTTCGCTGATTGATGCAACACACGGCAGAAAAACTATGAGTGTTATTATTACAGACAGTGAAAACGTCATTCTTTCTTATCTTGATTTAAAGCAAATTGCTGCTAAATTTAATGTGGAGGTTGATGATGAACGGTAACGGAATGCTTGTTGTTGTTTCTGCTCCGAGTGGTTGCGGAAAAGACACTGTTTTTAAAGAAATACGAAAAAAAAGAGATGATATAGTTGAATCTGTTTCAGCTACTACACGAAAGCCGAGAGACGGCGAAATTGATGGAGTAAATTATTATTTTTTAAGCGACGACGAATTTAAAAAGCTTATTGAAAAAGATGGGCTTCTCGAGTATGCTGTTTATAATAATTGCTATTACGGAACTCCCGTAGAAGGTGTAAACGAAGCTATAAAGAACGGTAAAATCTGCGTTTTGATTATAGATGTTCAAGGTGCAGAGAACGTTAAAAAGCTTTATCCTGACAGTGTTTCGATTTTTCTTGTTCCGCCAAGCTGGGAAACTCTTGAGCAAAGGCTCAGAGCGAGAAATTCCGAGGCTGAGGAAATGATACAAAAAAGGCTTAAGATTGCTAAAAGCGAGCTTTTATGCCAAGACAAATATGATTACAAGGTAGTTAATGACAATCTTGATGATTGTGTTAATGATATAGAAAAAATACTTTGCGAAGAATTAAAAAAACGCAACAACATTAAAAATGCATAAAAGGAGATTATATTATGTTTAACCCTGATTTAAAAAAATTATTAAAAGGCTGCAACAGCAGATACAGCCTTGTTGTAGGTACTGCTAAAAGAGCAAGGGAAATCCGTGAGGAAGCAATTGAACGTGAAGAACCTATTGACGTAAAAACAGTATCCCTTGCAATTGACGAAATTCTTGAAGGTAAGTATGTTATCGAGGAACCTGACGAGCTTAAGTCAGACAATAAATAATGAACAATTTAATTGCTACTGTTGCCGTTGAAAAAACTTTTTTCAGCACCGATTCGGATTTTGATTATATAATTCCTGTCAGTTTAATTAATAACGTTAAAATCGGCAGTATGGTTAAAGTACCTTTCGGCAACGGCAATAAGCTTAGGTGCGCAATAGTTGTAAATATTTATTCTGCCATAAATTCCGCTTTAAAGGAAATTGACAGCATAATCGGAGATAAGCCGATAGTCAATGAAGAATTTGTCGCACTTTCATTATGGCTTAAAGAGCGTTGCTTTTGCACAACATACGAGTGCTTAAGATTGATGCTCCCAAGAGGTTTCGGTAAGGTAGGCGACGCTTCAACTAAAACTGTAACACTGCTTATTGAAAATGAAAACGATTTACCTAAATTGACGCCCAAGCAAAGAAGTGTTGTTGACTTGCTTTTTGACGTCAATACAGCGTCGGTTTCAGAAATTTGTGAGCTTTGCAGTGTAGGCACTTCTGTTTTAAAAAATCTTGAAAAATACGGCGTTATATCTATTTTTGACAAAGAAATATACCGTAATCCGTATAAAAATATTGAAGTTAAAGAGCAAAAAAAAATCGAGTTGACTTTTGAACAATCAAATGCATACGATACTTATAGTAATATGCTTTTAAACGGTGGCGGAAGCGGGCTTTTATACGGCGTAACCGGTAGCGGTAAAACACAAGTTTATTTAAAACTTATTGATAAGGCACTTGAAAACGATAGGGACGTTATAGTTCTTGTTCCTGAAATAAGTCTTACGCCGCAAGTTCTTTCGATATTTCACGCAAGATACGGCGATAAGGTTGCGGTTTTTCACAGCGGCTTATCACTTGGCGAAAGAAACGACGAATACAAAAGAGCCGATAGGGGAGAAGCGAAAATCGTTATCGGCACAAGGAGTGCTGTTTTTGCTCCTCTCCATAATCTCGGCTTGATTATTATGGACGAGGAACAGGAAAACACTTATAAAAGTGAGCGTACACCAAAGTATAATACTAAGGATGTTGCGCATTTTAGATGTAAATATAACAAGGCTTTATTTTTGATGACTTCCGCTACTCCATCGCTTGAAGCTTATTCGAATGCACTTAAGGGCAAATATGTTCTTTGTGAGCTAAATGAACGCTTTGGAGATGCAAAACTGCCGCACGTAATTACTGTTGATATGAAGCAAGAAATGAAAAACGGCAACAAATCACCGATTTCTTCAAAACTAAAGGAATTAATATCCGAAACAATTGACAACGGCAAACAGGCAATTTTGCTTATTAACAGAAGAGGTTACAATACCTTTATCGCTTGTAACGATTGCGGTCATGTTATTACTTGTCCAAATTGTTCAATTTCGCTTACGTATCACAGCACAAATAACCGTTTGACGTGCCATTATTGCGGATATACCAAATCACTTGATAATGTTTGCCCCGAATGTCACAGTGAAAACATACGATACAGCGGCTACGGAACGCAGAAAATTGAGGACGAGCTTTCATATCTTTTTCCAAATGCAAGAATACTAAGAATGGACGCCGATACAACATCTGCAAAGTTTAGCCATGAGAAACTTTTTAACGCCTTTGCAAATCATGAATACGATATTATGATTGGAACTCAAATGGTGGCAAAGGGACTTGATTTTGACAACGTAACTCTTGTGGGTGTTGTTAATGCTGACAATTCACTTTATGACGAAAGCTACAACAGCGCCGAACGTTGCTTTGATTTGATAACACAGGTTGTCGGCAGAAGCGGAAGACGTGACGGCAACGGCAAAGCAGTTATTCAAACAATTAATCCATATAATCAAACGTTAGAATATGCTGCCGATCAAGATTATAAGAGTTTCTATAATAACGAAATTGAACTAAGGCGGCTTTTAATATATCCGCCTTACTGTGATATTATTTCAGCTTCGTTTATAGGTGAAAATGAAAACAAGGTTGCTATGTGCGCTAAAAAGTTTTTTGAACTATTAATTGAAGAAAATGAGAACTGTAAACAAAAGATAATTGTTCTCGGACCGAGCGCTGCCAAAATCGCAAAACTTAATAATTGTTATAGATACAGATTATCCGTTAAATGTAAAAATTCAAAAAATATTCGCAATATGTTTAACGTTATTCAAAAGAATATCAGTAAAATTAAAGAATATAAGGATGTTTCGGTTTCTTTAGACCTTAACCCTTATGACTTGAATTAGGAGAATTATTATGGCTTTAAGAAATATAGTAAAGTTTGGAGATCCAATTTTAAATAAAACAAGCCGCAAAATTGAAAAATTTGACGACAGACTTGCAATTCTTATTGATGATATGCTTGAAACAATGTACCAAGCAAACGGAGTAGGGCTTGCTGCTGTTCAAGTTGGAATGTTGAAAAGAGTTGTTGTTATAGATATTGGTGACGGCCCAATGGAACTTGTAAACCCTGAAATCACTATGAGAGAAGGGGAGCAAAGAGAGTCTGAAGGATGCCTTTCGTTACCGGGCAAGTACGGAGTAACCGTTCGCCCAATGAAAGTACAAGTAAAGGCACAAGACAGAAACGGCAAATGGCAGGTATTTACCGGCGAAGGCTTAAAGGCTCGTGCTTTCTGCCATGAAATTGATCACCTTGACGGAATTTTATTCACTTCCCATGTCGTAGGCGAACTTGAAACACAGTAACGGAGATAATTATGAATGTAATTTTTATGGGCACACCTGATTTTGCTGTGCCTTGTTTAGAAAAATTAATTGAAAAGCATAATGTTATTGCAGTTTTTTCTCAACCGGATAAACCTGTAGGCAGAAAGCAAATTTTAACACCGCCGGCTGTAAAGAAATGTGCTAATGAACATAAAATCGACGTTTTTCAACCTAATTCGCTTAAAGATAATGATATTATTAAGCAAATTGAGGATATGAATGCTGATATTATTGTTGTTGTTGCGTATGGCAAGATTTTGCCTAAACGTGTACTTGAAGCTGCAAAATACGGATGTATCAATGTTCATGCTTCGCTTTTGCCTAAATATCGTGGCGCTGCACCTATTCAATGGTCTGTTATAAACGGCGACAAAGAAACAGGCGTTACGATAATGCAAATGGACGAAGGGCTTGATACCGGTGACATACTTCTTGTTAAAAAAACAAACATTGACGTTGATGAAACAAGCGAGGAGCTTTTTGACAGATTATCGCTTATCGGCGCAGATGCTTTGATTGAATCACTTGCAGATATTGAAAAAGGCAACATTAATCCCGTTTCACAATGTGAAGAAGGCAGCTCTTATGCTCAAAAAATTACCAAAGCTTTAAGCTCTATTGATTGGAATAAAACAGCATTTGAAGTTCACAATTTAGTAAGAGGGCTTCAAACGTGGCCTTGTGCTCAAACAACATTAAATAACAAAAATATCAAAATTCACAAAACTGTTTTATCTGACATTAAAGGCGGTAAAGCAGGAAAAATTATTGATAATAATAAAAAGCTTATTGTCAGTTGCGGTGACGGAAGATGTGTTGAAATTCTTGAACTTCAACCTGACGGTAAGAAACGAATGGACACTAAATCGTTTTTGGCAGGAAACAATGTTACTGTCGGCACAATATTGGGAGAATGATATTTATGGGTAGTTATCTTGCTTATTATTTAACAGGATTTATTATGATTCCTGTTTTCATCTTTGCAACATATTGCCAAATTAAGGTTAAAACCTCTTTTTCAAAATATTCTAAAGTCAGAAACAGACGTGGTATGACGGGTGCTCAAGCTGCTTATGAACTTCTAATGAACAACGGTATCACAGACGTTAAAATCAAGAAAATTGCAGGCACACTTACCGATTACTATGACCCTAAGAATAAAGAAATTTGCCTTTCGCAGGACGTTTTTGATTCAACAAGCGTTGCCGCTGTCGGTGTTGCTTGCCATGAGGCGGGGCATGCTTGTCAACATGCACAAGGTTATTCTCCGCTTAAATTAAGAAATGCGGTTATTCCTATGACACGTATAGGTTCATATTTAGGCGTTCCGCTTGCAATTGTCGGTATGTTTCTTTACAGTAACACACTTATTTATGCAGGTCTAATCCTATATTCCGCTGTTGCTTTATTTCAACTTATAACTTTGCCTGTTGAATTTAATGCGTCCAAAAGAGCGCTTGAAACGATAGATAATTGCCATTATCTTGAGGGCGAGGAATATAACGGAGCTAAAAAAGTGCTTACTGCCGCTGCTTTAACCTACGTAGCCGCTTTAGCATCTGCACTTGCAACATTATTGAGACTTTTTCTTATTATTAACAGAGGTAACAGAAATTGATTAAGAACCCACGTCTTATTGCTTTTGAAACTTTATATAGTATTTTTTATGATGGGTCATATTCAAATATTGCACTTGATAAAGCACTTTCGTCTATTGACAAAGATAAGGCGTTTATTTCTGCACTTGTTTACGGTGTGACCGAACGGAAAATTACACTTGATTATTTTATTGATAAGTATATAAAAGGCAAAATTAAGCCTAAGGTACGTATTGCTCTATGGATTGGCGCCTATCAACTTTTATTTATGGAAAAAGTGCCAAGCTCAGCTGCAATTAACGAAAGCGTTAATCTTGCAAAGCAAGTTGGTCAAAACTATTATTCAAAGCTGATTAACGCTGTTTTACATAAGATTGACAATGACCGTAAAATTCCCGACGACTTGTCTGTCAAATACTCTGTGCCGCAAAATTTGATTAATATGTGGATTAAGCAGTATGGCGAGGACGAAGTAAAAGCTTTTTTACCGTGTATTAATGATAAACCTCCTTTATTTGCAATTGCAAATAAAAAGTTTGTAAACAGTGACGAGCTTTTATATGAACTTGAATGCAGCAACGTTGTAGGAGAGGCATATGACGATTTTGTAATTATTGAAAACGGTGTAGATTTAACTAAAACAAAGGCATTTAAAAACGGGCTTTTCTATATTGAGGATTTATCAAGTTATAATTGTGCCAAAGCATTAAATGCTAAGGAAAACGATATTGTTTTGGATATGTGCTCTGCTCCCGGCGGCAAGGCTTTTACGATTTCTCAGTCTATGAATAACAGCGGTAAACTCTATTGTTTTGATATGTATGAGCACCGCCTTAAACTTATTAATGACGGCGCAAAAAGGCTTGATATCGTTAATATTTCGGCATCGGTTAACGATGCAACAAAATATAATGATAATATCCCAAAAGCGGATAAAATTCTTTGCGATGTTCCTTGCTCCGGCTTTGGTATAATCAGGAGAAAACCTGAAATAAGATATAAAGAACTTGATTCTGTTAAGGATTTGCCTCAAATTCAGTATTCTATTCTTGAAACGTCTTCTAAATATTTAAAATCAGGAGGAAATATTATTTATTCAACCTGCACTTTAAATAAAAAAGAAAACGAAAAGGTTGTAGCAAAATTTCTTGAAAGTAACAATAATTTTGAAATTTTAGAAGAAAAGACTGTATTTCCTACTCCTTTTGGCGGCGACGGCTTTTATTATGCATTAATGAGGAAAAATAATGATTGATATTAATTCCGTTACATATGAACAACTCAATAATGTGATTACTGATCTCGGTCAACCTGAATTCAGAACAAAGCAGATTTTTACATGGCTTCACAAAAACGGTGTTTCATCTTTTGATGAAATGACAAATATCAGCAAATCTTTAAGAGAAAAGCTAAGTGAGAATTTTTATATTTCAACTTGTCAAATCGAAGATAAATATATATCAAAAATTGACGGCACCGTTAAATATCTTTTTAAACTTTCGGACGGTGAATATATAGAATCCGTTATTATGAAGTATAAATACGGCTATACTATTTGTGTTTCTTCACAAGTAGGTTGCAAAATGGGTTGTACCTTTTGTGCCTCTACACTTGCGGGATTTAAAAGAAATCTTACATCCGGTGAAATTGAAGCACAGCTTCACAGTGCTCAAAAGGATTTGAATATCAAAATTTCTCATATAGTTTTGATGGGAATAGGGGAGCCGCTTGATAATTTTGATAATGTTATTAATTTTTTGTATAATGTTAATAACGAAAACGGCTTGAATATAAGTATGCGCAATATTACTGTTTCCACCTGCGGAGTAGTACCGAGAATATATGATTTGATGAATTTAAATTTACAGCTTACACTTACTATATCTCTCCATGCTCCTAATGATGAAATAAGAAGCAACACTATGCCGATAAACAATAAATATAAGATTGACGAGCTTTTAGCCGCTTGTCGCAAATACGGCGAAAAAACGGGCAGACGTGTAAGCTTTGAATACACTCTGATTAAGGATGTAAACGACAGTAAAGAAAACGCCTTGGAGCTTGCAACACGACTTAAAGGTATGAATGCACACGTTAATCTTATACCTGTTAACGATGTTAAAGAACGAGGAAATATTAAATCATCTAAGAAGGCAATTTTGAATTTTCAAAATATATTGAAAAAAAACGGGATAAATGCTACAATAAGACGTACTTTGGGCGCCGATATCAATGCGTCATGCGGTCAATTACGACGTCTTAAAAACAGAGGTGAAAACTAATGAGGATAGTTGCTAAAACAGATAAAGGTCACGTAAGGGATTCAAACCAGGATGCGTATGCTGTCGGTGAATTTTCTGACGAGGTTGTTTGGGCTGTTGTTTGCGACGGTATGGGCGGTGCTGCCGGAGGCAATATTGCAAGTGCACTGGCTGTTAAGGTTATCAGCGATAAAATTAATGTGTCATATCGTGAACAAATGCGTGACAGTTCAATAAAAAATATGCTTGATTCTGCTTTGAATGCGGCTAATGTTGAAGTTTTTGATATGTCTGAAAGCAAACATGAGCTAAAAGGAATGGGTACTACCGTTGTTTGCGCTATTGTAAAAGACGGTCAAGCTTATATTGCTCATGCAGGCGACAGTAGGGCATATATTCTCAAAAACGGAAAAATTTTTCAGATTACAACTGACCACAGTATAGTTCAGGATTTACTCGACAAAGGCAAAATCACCTCTGAACAGGCATTAAATCATCCAAATAAAAATATTATTACAAGAGCTGTCGGGGTTGATAAAAATATAGAGATAGATTTTGACCAGATTGATTTAGATGATGATACAACCTTGCTGCTTTGTACCGACGGCTTATCTAATTATGTATCTGACAGTGAAATACTTGAACTTACAAGCGATAAAAAGCATTATGCGTTTGCAGACAGGCTTGTAAATAAAGCTAATGAAAACGGTGGCGGAGATAACATTACGGTAGTTGTAATTTCTAAATAACGGAGTTTATAAAATATGGATAATTATGTAGGAAAAAGACTTGACGGAAGATATGAAATACAGGAAATCGTCGGTGTTGGCGGTATGTCTGTTGTTTATAAAGCTTATGATAATGTTGACGACAGAATAGTTGCGGTTAAAATTTTAAAAGATGAATTTTTAACTAATGATGATTTTGTAAGACGTTTTAAAAACGAATCAAAGGCAATTGCACTTCTTTCCCACCCTAATATCGTAAAGGTTTATGATGTTAGTTTTGGGGAAAAGCTTCAATATATTGTTATGGAATATGTTGATGGTATTACTCTTAAGGAGTATATTCAAAAACAGGGTGCAATCACTTGGAATGACGCATTGTTTTTCACAACCCAAATATTAAAAGCATTGCAGCACGCTCACGATAAGGGTATTGTTCACAGAGATATTAAACCGCAAAATATAATTCTATTACCAAATGGGAATATTAAAGTTGCGGATTTCGGTATAGCTCGTTTTTCAAGAAGCGAAACGAGAACGCTTACGGATACTGCTATTGGTTCTGTTCATTATATCAGTCCGGAACAGGCTAAAGGTGAATTTACTGATGAAAAGGCCGACATTTATTCAGTAGGTGTAGTTTTGTATGAAATGCTTGCCGGCAAAGTTCCATTTGAAGCTGAAAGTGCAGTAAGCGTTGCTCTTATGCAACTTCAAAGCAATGCTAAAAGGCTCACCGAAATTAATCCTGATATTCCGCTCGGCCTTGAGCAAATTTGTATTCATGCAATGCAAAAGGACCCTAAGGACAGATATCAGTCTGCGACCGAGATGCTTATTGACGTTGAAGAAGTTATAAAAAATCCCAAAACAGTTTTTGACTATTCGTATTTTGTTGACAAATCACCTACTAAATACGTTGGCAAAACCGATAAAATAACAAGCGAAACACCTGTTATTAAGGAAAAGGAAGAAATCGTCCCTAACACCGATGAGGACGAAGATGTTTATTATGACCCTGACCATAAAAAGAAGGTTATAACCGCTGTATTGATTGGAATTATTGTTTTGGTAACAGCCGCTGTACTTTTAGTAATGGCAATAACAGGCTCGTTTAAAACAAATACAAATAAGCTTGATAATTTCGTCGGCTTTTCTTATGATGAATTAATCAGTTCTAATAAATATGACTATGAATTTGTACTTGAGCAAAAGAAAACAGATGAAGTAGAGCCGGGTATTGTTATGGAGCAATCACCCGAAGCAGGCACTAAAGTTATTTCAGGTTCTCAGGTTAAACTTGTTGTATCTGCTTCTATGGATGATATCAATGTTCCTAATATCTATAATCTTAATGAAGAAAAGGCAAAAAAAGCCCTTTCTAACGAGGGTTTGGTTAATTATAAATTTACAACTATTTCAAGTGAAACGGTTGAAGAGGGACTTGTTGTTTATACCGAACCTAAAGCCGGCACTGTTGTATCCGCTGATACTCAAATTGTTGTTTTCGTAAGTTCAGGCCCTACAACTAAAGAGGTTATCAATATAGAAGTACCGGACGTGACAGGTCTTAAGCAAGAGGGTGCAAGAGCGTTCCTTGAAAAAATGGGCTTTAGCACCAACAATATTACTTTTGTTACTCAAGACGATTTAAGACCTAAAGGAACCGTTATTTCTCAATCACCGGCTGCCGGTTCAACCGCAACAGCAGAAGATAAGATTAAAATTGTTATTTCTTCAGGAGTAACAACCACAACCACCAAAGCGGCTGCGAAAATTTCTCTTTCTGTTACTCTTCCAAAGGTTGTTGATGACTCGGGAGAATATGTGAAAGACTCACTCGAAATCACTCTTGACGGCGAAACGTACCTTAATCAGGCGGTAACGCTTAACGGCAGTAAAGCAAGCGTAAGCATTACTCTTGAAGGTGATGAAGATGCTAATATTAAGGCTTCTTTAACAGACACGGGAGCTGTTGAAACAAAGGTCGTAAGTCCTAAAAAAAGTAAAAATCTTAAGGTTGATTTCAGCGGCTTTTCTAATGAAAAAACTACTCATTCTCAGACTGCCGCAGCAACAAACGCAAACGGAGCTCAATAATATGAAGCTTAATGGTCTAATTGTTAAAGGAATCGGCGGTTTCTACTATGTGGAAACCGCTGATGGTTTATATGAATGTAAAGCTCGTGGTGTTTTTCGTAAAAAAAGAATAACTCCGTTAGTCGGCGACAAAGTAAGCATAAGCGTTAATACAAATGCCGAAAACACTATTGATGATATATTTGAAAGGAAGAACTCACTTGTTCGTCCGCCTCTTGCAAATATTGATACACTTTTTATTGTTTCTTCAATTGTTGACCCTCAAATTAACACCGTTGTTCTTGATAGGCTTATTGCCATTGCCGAATATAAAGACATTGAGCCGATTATTGTTTTTACAAAAACCGACTTGGAAAATGCCTATGATAAATATGTTGATATTTATACTAAAGCAGGTTTTAAAACAATTATCTGCAATAATAAAAACGGCTTAGGAGCCGACGAGGTTAAGGAAATGCTTAAGGGTAAAATTTGTGCCTTTGCAGGAAATACAGGTGTCGGCAAATCCTCACTTTTAAATAATATTGATTCATCGTTAGAACTTGCGACCGGTGAAACAAGCAAAAAACTCGGCAGGGGAAAGCATACTACACGCCATTGCGAACTTTTTAAGTGCAATGAAGGTTATATAGCCGACACCCCCGGATTTTCTTCGCTTGATATTGAAAGATGTGAGAAAATTATGAAGGACGAGTTGCCGCATTGTTTTAGGGAGTTTTCGGATTATATTTATAATTGTAAATTCTTGAATAATTGTTCTCACATCAACGATAAGGGTTGTGCCGTAAGGCAGGCCGTTGAAAATGGGTTAATAAGCGAAAGTAGATATAACAGCTATGTGCAAATGTATAATGAGGTTAAAGATATAAAAGAATGGGAAAAGAAATAAAAAAGTGCTTGATTATTACAGGAGCTCCTGAAGACGATATTGATTATTATAAGCATTATATCGACGGAAGATTTATCATCGGTGCTGACAGCGGATATCAAAAATGTGTTAAATTAAATATCAAACCAAATTTAATTATCGGTGATTTTGATTCCTCAACGAAGCCTGATACGGATATTGAAACTATCATCCTTCCTGTAAGAAAGGATGATACCGATACATTATCTGCTGTTAAAGAAGCAATTAAGCGTGGCTATAATGATATTATTATTTTAGGCGGCATAGGCAACAGATTTGACCATACTTATAACAATGTTTTAGTGCTTAATTTTTGCTTCGACAGAAATATAAAAGCCGTATTGATAAATAAGCATAATAAAATTGAAATTATTGAAAAGTCATATTCTTTTAAAAAAGACAATTACCCATATTTCTCTATGTATCCACTGTTTGATGCGTGCATCGGTTTAACAACAAGAGGGACGCAATATGATTTAACAGATTTTACAATACCTGCAGATTGCTTGTATACGCAAAGCAATTCATTTAAAGATGATGTTGTAACAATTAATTATAAATCAGGAAAACTTTTGTTGATTTTAAGTAACGATTAGTAAGCTTTTGAATAGAATATAGTAAATACAGCAAAAGAGGTGTTTACTATATGAAAAAAATGTGCAGACGGGATTATCTGTGGATAGCTTTCGGTGTCGGTTGTGTCATTGCGTGTTGCTGTCCTACTGTTTGGATAACAAGAATACTTGCGATTGTAGTAATCATTCTCGGAATAATGTGCTGTAGAAGATAGGGGTATTTTTATGAAAGTTGTGCTTATTAAAAGTCCTAAATTTTTAGCGCCTATTCTTAGGCTGATGTTTAAAATAGATAAAGTGAAAAGTGAAACATAATTCAGCACGCCCAATCGGCGTGCTTTTTTAGTGAAAATATTTAGACTTATAATTGATTAATTACATATTATGTGATAAAATAATTTTAATAATGTTTATTGGTGATAGTATGACTGAAATCGAGAAAAAAATTAAAGAATTAAGAAAAACAATTAGATATCATTCTGACAGATATTATAATGATGACGCACCGGAAATTGAAGATTACGAATATGATATGATGATGCGTGATTTAAAGGGACTTGAAGAAAAATATCCTCAATATGATACACCCGACTCACCCACTAAGAAGGTAGGCGGCAAAGCGGACAATTCCTTTGCAAGTGTTGAACATACTGTTAGGATGGAAAGTCTGCAAGATGCTTTTTCAAAGGACGAGCTTAGGGAATTTGATAACCGAGTCAGAGAAAGCGTTAAAACCGTTAACTATGTTGTTGAGCCTAAAATCGACGGATTGTCAGTAAGCCTTGAATACCGTGACGGTGTATTTTTTAGAGGCTCTACACGAGGCAACGGTGACGTAGGCGAGGATGTAAGCGGAAATTTGAGAGTTATTCATAATATTCCTTTAAAGCTTAATAAACCGATACCTTATATCGAGGTTAGAGGAGAAGTTTATATGCCTAAAAAAAGCTTTGACAAGGTTGTGGACAGGCAGCTTCTCAGAGGCGAAAAGCCCTTTAAAAACCCACGTAATGCCGCTGCCGGTTCTTTAAGGCAAAAAGACAGCAGTGTTACCGCAACACGTGGTCTTGATATATTTGTATTTAACATTCAACAAATAGAAGGTGCACAGCTTACATCTCATAAGCAGTCAATTGATTTTATCAAAGAACTCGGATTTCATACTATTCCGACATATAAAAAGGTTGATAACATTGAAGATGCTATTTCTGAAATTGACAGAATAGGTGAAGCGAGAGGTTCACTTGAATATGACATAGACGGAGCAGTTATTAAGGTTGATGATTTTTCACATAGACAACAGCTCGGCTCTACCGCAAAATATCCTAAATGGGCAATTGCTTTTAAATACCCGCCGGAAGAAAAACAAACAGTATTAAGAGATATTGAAATAGCAGTCGGCAGAACAGGTGTTTTAACACCGACCGCTATTCTTGACAGCGTTCATCTTGCCGGTACAACAGTCAGCAGAGCCACACTTCATAATCAGGATTTTATTAACGAAAAAGGTATAGGCATAGGCGATATTGTAACAGTTCGTAAAGCCGGCGATATTATACCCGAAGTTTTATGCGTTAATGAGCATAATGCTAAAAATGTGTTCAAATTTCCTGAGGTTTGTCCATCTTGCGGTGAAAACGTTTACCGTGATGAGGATGAAGCTGCAATCAGATGCATTAATCCCGAATGTCCGGCTCAACTTTTAAGAAACCTTATTCACTTCTGTTCAAGAGATGCTATGGACATTGAAGGCTTGGGTCCTGCAATTATCGAAACTTTTGTAAATGTGGGTATGATCAATAAAACTTATGATATTTATAATCTTGACCCTGATAAAATCGCAAGCCTTGAGGGATTTAAGCAAACAAGTGCAAAAAACATAATTAATTCGGTTAATAATTCCAAAAAGAATGATTTGTCAAAACTTATATTTGCTTTAGGTATTCGTCATATCGGCGCTAAAGCAGGCAAACTTTTGGCTGACCATTTCAAAAATATTGATGATATTATGAACGCAAGCGTTGATGATATTCTTGAAATTGACGGCTTCGGTGTTGTTATGGCACAAAGTGTTGTTGAATTCTTTGAAAGCGACTCATCAAAAGAACTTATTGAAAAGCTAAAAGAAGTCGGAGTGAATATGATTTCCACAAATGTTATTAAAGACAACAGATTTGAGGGTATGACATTTGTATTGACAGGTACACTTCCTACATTAAAGCGCTCTGAGGCATCAAGTATTATTGAGTCATTCGGCGGCAAAGCTTCGTCTTCGGTTTCTAAGAAAACAACTTATGTATTAGCCGGCGAGGAAGCAGGCTCAAAGCTTGATAAAGCAAATAGCCTTGGAGTAGAAGTTATAAACGAAGAACAGTTTAAGGAAATGATTAAATGAGAGAAGTAAGAAAAAAGCAAAAAAATTTTTATAAGTTTTTAAAAAGTCTTGTAATATTCAGTGTGATATTTATTTTTGTTTATATCGGTGCGCAGCCGTATGTAAAGTCGTTTAACGAAACGCTTGCTGTTGCCGTAAACTACGCTTGCGATATATTGGTTATTATCAATCTCATTGTTATATTTCTATATTACTCAAAGTACGGAAAAGTTGAATCGTTTCTTAAGGATATTGAAAATGAACTTGAAGACGCAGGTTATTATATTAATTCTCGTGATAAAGAAAGCATTGAACAAAGATGCGTGACGATTTCAAACGATTTAGAAAAAAACGGATATAAAATGAATAAACTTGTTGAAGTTAAGGATTTTTCATTTGATGTAAGAGCAATTAAAGGCAATAATTATTTTTATATTGTCAACATTGAAAAAGTAGATAAAAATGACATTTTGGCTTATCTTGATGAAATGATTTATGATTTAACTTCAAATCTTTTTAGAAGAAAAGGCAACGGCGTGCTTTGCTTTATTACAGATACTGCTTGTGATGACGCTATTGAAATCAGCAAAATGATTACGCCGCTCGGAAGAAAAGGTCAAATGAAAATCGCACTTGCGATTGACGAAACCGACACAGGCAATGTTTACTTCCAAGGAAGAGAAGAAAATAAAAACAAAACTCAGATTGCAAATTTTGTAATGAACTGCGAAATGCCTGTTAAGGATAAATTTATACATAAAGAGAAGTTGCCTTATCAAAAGAAACTTGAAAAAAAGGCAGAAAAATTCACGTTAAAGGATTTTAATAACGGAAATTTCTATATTCATTAATTGGAGATGAAATGCTATGAATGATAAAGCAAAAAAATATTTCGATTCATTAAAAGGTAAAAAGGTGGCTTTTGTCGGTATGGGCGTTGCTAACATTCCGTGTGCTGAGTTTTTTGCAAAGCTTGGAATTGATGTTTACGCTTGTGATAAAAAAGACAAGGACTATATAGGCAAGGATATTTGTGATAAGCTTGAAAAGCTTGGTGTTAATTTTTCATTAGGAGAAAATTATCTTGATGTTTTGCCGAAAATGGACCTTGTTTTTCGTTCTCACGGTATTTTGCCTTTTCAAAATCCTTGGATAGGAGAGTGCATTGAAAGAGGTCAAAGGGTAACAACGGAGATGGAAGTTTTCTTTAAACTTTGCCCGTCTAAAATTATTGCCGTTACAGGCTCTAACGGTAAGACAACAACAACAACACTTATTTCTAAATTCCTTGAAGCACAGGGCAAAAAAGTATATTTAGGCGGTAATATCGGCAAGGCACTTATGCCTGAACTTGAAACTATCACCGAAAACGATATTGCGGTTGTTGAGCTTTCATCATTTCAGCTTTTAACTATGGGTAATATGAAAAACACTCCCGATGTTGCAGTTGTTACTAATATTGAATGTACTCACCAAGACCATCACGTAAACCTTGATGAATATGTTGATGCAAAGAGAAATATTTTAATCTATCAAAACAGCAATTGCCGTACAGTTTTAAATGCTGATTGCGATTATTCAATCGGTAACAGAGTTTACCACGATATGAGATATGATGTCAGGGGCAAGCTTGCCGAATTTTCAATCAAGCATAAGGTCGAAAACGGCTGTTATATGAATGATAAGGGCGAAATTATTTATAACGACAATGGCAACGAAACCTTTATTATGAATAGTTGCGATATTGCAATTCCGGGTACTCATAATATTGAAAATTATTGTACTGCAATTTCAGCCACTTGGGGTCTTGTTGATATTTCTGTTTACGGCAAAATTGCAAAAACCTTTGGCGGAGTAGAACACAGAATTGAATTTGTGAGAGAATTTGACGGTGTTAAATATTATAATGACTCAATCGCAACTTCTCCTTCACGTGTTATCAGCGGCTTAAGGGCGTTCAATAAGAAAATTATTGTTATTATGGGTGGCTCTGATAAGGGTAATGATATGAGCGAAATGGTGCCCGACATATTAAAGTATGTTAAAGTTCTTGTATTAAACGGCGCAACTGCCGACAAGATTTATGATACCGTTACTTCGTTTGACGGATATAATGAGTCAGGACTTAAAATAATTAAAACAGATGTTCTTGAAAATGCTCTTATTGAAGCAAAAAATGCAGCTCAAAAGGGTGATGTCGTTTCACTTTGCCCTGCTTGCCCGGCATTTGACCAATTTAAAACATTTGAATACAGAGGCAGAAAATTTAAAGAACTTGTAAATGGATTTGAGGATTAATGGATAATACAGTTGAATTATTAAAAAAATTAACGTCAACAGTCGGCGTATCGGGTGAAGAAGAAAATATAGTTACTCTTTTAAAGGATATACTCAAAAAGTACGGTAATGTAAGTGTTGATTCAATGAACAACGTTTATTGTACCTTTGGGCAAGGCTATCATTTTTTACTTGATGCTCATCTTGATGAGATTGGTATGATTGTTACCGATATCACTGACGACGGATTTATTAAAGTAAATCGTTGCGGCGGAATTGACAGAAGAATGCTTTTGGGTTATGAGGTCTCCGTTTGGGGCAAGGAAGAAGTTAAAGGTATAATTTCAACCTTACCGCCTCATTTGCAAAACGCAGATGATGAAAAGAAAGTTCCCGAATTTAAAGATATTTCAATTGACGTCGGAATGAGTAAAGAAAAAATAAAAAAAATTGTATCTCTCGGAGATAAGGTTACATTTAAGCGTAATTTCACTCCGCTTTTAAACAGTCAATTGTCTGCCTCATGCCTTGATGACAGAGCAGGTATTGCTTCGATTTTATTATGTCTTGACCGGCTTAAAAATCTCCCTTGTAAAGTAACCGTTATGTTTTCTTCTCAGGAGGAGCTTGGTACAAGAGGTGCTAAAATCGGCGCTTTTTCAAAGGTTGTTGATGAATTTATTTGCGTTGACGTTTCGTTTGCTTACACTCCTAATTGCGACAAGGCGGATTGCGGAGAAATATGCAAGGGTGCAATGATTGGTTTTTCTCCTATTCTTGATAAGAATATTTCAAAAAAGCTCGTTAATATTGCAAAGAAAAATAATATACCGTACCAATGCGAAATTATGTCAGGCAGTACGGGAACAAATGCCGACGTAATCTCTCTTTGCGAGAGCGGTATAAAGGGCGCTCTTATATCAATTCCTGAAAAATATATGCACCAGCCATGTGAGGTTGTTGACGTTAATGATATTGAAAGCGTAAGCAATTTAATTTGCGCTTATATCAGTGAAAAGGCAGGTGAGCCGAATGCTTAAAGATTTATGCTTATTAAACGGCACATCGGGTGATGAAAGTGCTGTAAGGGATTATATAATTTCTAAAATAAAAGATAATTGTGAATATAAGGTTGACGCATTAGGCTCAATTATAGCATTTAAAAAGGGCAAAAAAAGAACAAATAAAAAGGTAATGATTTGCGCTCATATGGACGAAGTCGGTTTTATTATTACCGATATTACAGATGACGGATATTTGAAATTTGCACCCGTTGGCGGTATTGATGCGAGAATTGTTGCTGACAGAAAAGTGACGATTAATAATATTAACGGCGTAATAGGATTAAAACCTATTCATCTACTTTCATCTGATGAAAAAGAAAAGGCAGTAAGCTTCAAAAATCTTTTTATAGATATCGGTGCAAAGGATAAGTCGGATGCCGAAAAATTTGTTTCTTTGGGCGACTTTGCGTATTTTTCAAGTGATTATTATGAGTTTGGCGAAGGCTTTATTAAAGCAAAAGCACTTGATGATAGAATCGGCTGTATGCTTATGATTGAGCTAATTAACAGCGAACTTGAATATGACACATATTTTTGCTTTAACGTTCAGGAGGAAGTTGGCTTAAGAGGCTCGAAATGTACCTCCTTTGATATTCAACCCGATATTTCTGTCATTTTGGAGTCAACAACTGCAGCTGATTTATGCGGCGTTACCGGCGGGGATAGGGTTTGCGTTTTGGGCGACGGTCCTGTTATATCGTTTATGGACGGCAGAACTGTTTACGATAAGACTTTATATAATCTTGCACGAAAGATAGCAGATGATAATAATATCCCTGCACAGACAAAAACTGCAATTGCCGGCGGAAATGATGCAGGTTCAATTCAAACAAGCGGTAAGGGAAGCAAAGTTATTGCAATATCGCTTCCAAGCAGATATATTCACTCCTCTTCAAGCGTTGTAAAGAGTGAGGATATTGAAAATACAAGAAAGCTGTTAAATAAATTACTACCTAAGCTATATGATTAAATTAATTGATAATCCCAACGAATTTGATACTTTTAATAAGGATGATATATATTTTATCCGCATTATGTCCTTGTTGAAAGCATATTCAACTGAATATAACTTTGCGCTTTTTTACAAGCAAATTGATGAAAACGAAAATATAACGGCAATAATTTCTCGCCTTGATAATGATTATACCGTTTGCCATAATGATAACTTCAATCAAAAAGAACTTGACGATTTTTTCAAAACGCTTGGATTTAATTCAATACTATGCGATGAAGATTTAAAGTTGTCTTTTTCCTATGATTACGGAATAACTATGGCAACAAATAAAAAGATTGAAAAAACTATAAATTATGCCGAGATTGATGAATACCCAAAACTTATGGATTTATTTAATTTGGAGGATTATTCGTCAGCTGATTTTGAAAGTTGGTACGTTGACGTAAGCCACAGAATCAGGCACGGTGCGGCAAAAGCCGTAACACTGAATATTAATGGCGAAATAATTTCAAGTGGCATATTTTCGTCGATTTATAATAATGACGCAATATTGACTGCTGTGTCAACCCAATCTGAATTTAGACGAATGGGGTATGCAAGTGCTCTTGTCAGCGCAATGGTTTGCGATATAAAGGGCAAAGTATATTTGATGCGTGACAAGAATAAAAACGAAGAGTTTTACAAAAAACTCGGATTTGAAAATATCGGCTATTGGAGAATGTATAAATGAACGAATTTTTTAAAATTGATAAAAGAATAACGGATGCTTCTGATAATGCGTTAAAGCTTTGCAAAAAACAATTTGAATATATAGACGAAATAACAGAATATAATCAGCAAAAGGTGCAAAAGGCTTTTATCGATAACAGAATTTCAGAAAGCCATTTTTGTACAAGTACAGGCTATGGCTACGGCGATATCGGTCGAGAAGCTCTCGATAAGGTATGGGCACAGGTTTTAGGTGCTGAGTCAGCATTAGTTCGCCACAACTTCACTTGCGGCACACACACTTTATCAACTGCACTTTTCGGCGTTCTCAGACCGGGAGACACAATGCTTTGTGTTTCAGGCACACCTTATGACACTATTCACAATGTTATCGGAATCAGCGGTGAGGGAATGGGTTCGCTTAAGGATTTCAGAATTAAATATCAAGAAGTAGCACTTAAAAACGAACGGCTTGACTATGAGGCAATAGAACACGCAGTTAACGAAAATACCACAATGGTTTATGTTCAAAGAAGCAGAGGCTATGAACTCAGACCAAGCCTTTCAGTTGACGAGATTGGTAAGGTCTGCGAAATTGCCAAGAAAAGAAATCCTAATGTAATTGTAATGGTTGATAACTGCTACGGTGAATTTGTAGAAAAAAGTGAACCGACGCAGGTTGGCGCTGATTTAATCGCAGGTTCTATGATTAAAAATGCAGGCGGAGGAATTGCAACTACAGGCGGATATATCGCCGGCAGGAAGGATCTTGTTGAAAAATGTGCTTACAGGCTCACAACACCGGGACTTGGCAGTGAGGTTGGCGCAACAATCGGTATGAACAGGCAACTTTATATGGGTTTGTTTTTTGCCCCTCATACAGTCGGTGAGGCACTTAAGAGTGCAGTTTACATATCGGCATTATATGAAAGCTTCGGATATGATGTAACTCCTCGCTATAATGAAATCAGGCACGATATTGTTCAATCCTTAGGGCTTGAAAACGCTGAAAGCCTTGTTGCTTTTTGCCAGGGGATTCAAAGCGGCAGCCCTATCGACAGTTATCTTTTACCTGAGCCTTGGGATATGCCGGGATATGACAGCAAGGTGGTTATGGCGGCAGGCGCATTTACTCTTGGTTCTTCAATTGAACTTTCTGCTGACGCACCAATCAGAGAACCGTATTATGCATGGATTCAGGGTGGTTTGAATTTTCACAGTGCCAAGCTTTGCGCACTCTTAGCCGCACAACAAATGGAAGATAAAGGACTTTTAAAATGATTGAATATAATTTCAAAGGAATAAAGCCTGAAAGTATTGAGCTTCTTTGCTTAAACAGATTTAATGACTCTAAGGAATTTTATGAAGAACATAAGCTTGAACTCAAAGAAGGAATAACTGTTCCTATGAGACAAATTGTTCTCGATTTAAGCGGCTTAATGTATGATATTGACGATAAAATGCTTACTGACCCTGTAAGGAGCGTTTCAAGAATATACAGAGACACACGTGGCAACAGAAGTAAGATAAAATACAGAGAAAATATGTGGCTGATGCTTAGAAGATATAAAAAAGAATACCCCTCAGCTCCGTTTTTCTACTTCGAATTTTATCCTAACAGTTTTGGATACGGCTTAGCTTTTTGGACGTGGAAACAATCGGCATTTAAAGAAGTTCATAATCTCATTATTGAGCATCCGGGCAGGTGGTTAGATGCTGTTGACGCATGCAAGCAGGCAGGTTTAACTTATAATGCAAGAGATAACTATAAAAAAGATATGTATCCGGATGCACCAAAAGAGATAAAACCGTATTTGAGCGCAAAAAATATGGAGTTTAGCTATAGCTCGTTTGATATGAACAGGATTAATTCTCCATCTCTTATTGACGAATTAAAGCTTGCATTTGATTTAGCAAGACCAATGTACTCTTTTTGGGCCGACGCTTATGATAATATGCTTGATAAAGGTATAATTAAACCGGAAGACGCTATAAGATAATAGGTGATTTTTTGTTAAGATTTGTATTTGGCAGAAGTGGCTGCGGGAAAAGCAGTTTTGTTTTTAATGAAATAAAAAAGCTTGTAGAAAGCGGAGAGAATAATATAATACTCTTAACTCCGGAGCAATATTCTCTTGTTGCAGAACGCAGACTTTTAATGGATTTAGGCGATGATATGGTCAACTGTGTTGACAACTCGTCTTTTTCTCGTATTTCAAACGATGTAAAAAAGAAATACGGATGCGATACTTTGCCTGCTCTATCCAAAGGAGGCAAGGTTATATTAATGTGCAAAGCTATCGATAACTGCAAAGATAAATTTCAGCTTTTCAATAAAAAACTCGATTCGCTGAACTTTGTTTCATCAATGATTAAGATTTACGATGAAATGAAGTCTTGTAATCTTGATTCTTTTCAAATTAATGAATTATCTAAAAATATCGAAAACGATGTTTTATTTAAGAAATTAAGTGATATTTCACTTGTTATGAGCAGTTTTGAAGAACTTATTAACGGCAAGTTTAACGATTCTTCAAATGAACTTAACAGAATTTATAACCAAATTTTTGATAAAAATTATTTTAAGGATAAATATATTTTTATTGACGGATTTAACGGCTTTGTTGCACAGGAATATAAGCTTCTTGAATTAATAATAAGCGAATCAAAATGCGTAACAATTACTCTTTGCAGTGACTCGTATGACAGCAAAGATAATTTTAATCTTTTCGCCTATGTAAACAATTCAGCTAAAATCATAAAAAAAATTGCCGATAAATCAAATGTTAAAACCGAAATCGTTAAATTAGAAAATAATTTTAGATTCAATAATGATGAATTAAAAGCTGTTGAAAGTCACTTTTTTGAAAATTGTGACCGTATTCTTGATTCTAATGAAAATATACATATTTATGCATCTAAAAATATATCTGACGAATGTGACTATGTATCAAGAGAAATTAAATCACTATTGAGAAATGGATATAAAGCATCTCAAATTGCAGTTATAACACGTGACTTAAATAAATATTTAAGTGAACTTGAATATAGTTTTACAAAATATGAGGTGCCTTATTTTAAAGATGAAAGGCAACCGATTAATTCTCAGTCGCTTGTGGTAATGATAGAATTTATGCTTAGATGTATCAATTTTTCATTCAAAAGCGACGATGTTCTGAGCCTTGCCAAAACAGGACTTACCGATATTTCAGATGAGGATATAAACGATATCGAAAATTACGTTTTTCTTTGGAATATCGATGGCTTAAAATGGACAAAACCGTTTAATAATTCAACTAAGGGTTTTGTAAATGAATTAGACGAAAGCGATAAAAAAGCGCTTGATAAAATTAACGAAACAAGAGAAAAACTTATTAAACCGCTTGTTGCTTTTAAGTCCGCCGCAAAAAGCAGGAATTCAAGAGAAATAAGCGAAGCAATTTATAATACTTTAATTTCATATAAAGCTGACAAAAAAATTAAAGAATACGCAATAGAACTTGATAAAAACGGCTTTTATGCTCTTGCTAACGAGCAGGGAAGGGTATGGGAGCTTATAATGAATATTTTAAATCAGCTCGCAACAACTCTTGGCGAAACCGATTTAAAAACCTACGCTCAAATGTTTTCCCTCATTATTTCAAGTGAAGATTTGGGTAGTGTGCCAAGCGGAATTGACAATGTTCAAATAGGTCAGGCTGACAGAATCAGAACAGATAATCCTAAAGCTGTATTTGTTTTGGGTGCTAACGAAGGTGAATTTCCGCAGGCAGTAAACGGCGGCGGTCTATTATCCGAATCTGAACGCAGAATTATGCTTGATAATGATTTTAAACTTTATTCATATGGCGAAATTATTAATCTTCAGGAAAGATATTTTGCATATATGGCATGCTCTTGTGCAAGTGATAAACTTTATATTTCTTATCTTAAAGGAAACGGTAAGGACTATTCACCGTCAGAAATTGTAACTGATATAGAGCAAAAGTATAAAGTTTTTAAAGAACACGATTTTTCTTATTTTAAAGATATTGACCTCGTTGAAACCGATAAAAACGCATTTGAACTTATGAGTGAAAGATTTTATGAAAATACACCTTTTTACTCATCACTCAAAGAATATTTTAAAAATGACAGCAGATATTCGTCGATTGAATATATTGCCCAAAACAAACCTTTGATTATTAAGGATAAAAAGAAAGCAAAAGAACTGTTTGGAAAAGATATGTATATCTCAGCCTCAAGAATTGAAGATTTTTATAACTGCCCATTCAGATATTTTTGCAAATTCGGTCTTTCAGCTAAGAAAAGAACAAAGGCTGAGATTGACCCGATGCAACGTGGCACTCTTATACACTTCGTTCTTGAAATGATTTTATCAGATGTCGGAACCAAGAAATTATCAACTCTTGATTACCCTCAAATTAAAGAACTTGTTGATAAATACATAACTAAATATTTTGAAGATAAAATGTCATTAATTAAAGGTCAAAACAAGCATTTTGATTATAATTTTAAAAGATTATCAAAACTTGTTTATGATGTTGTTATGCATTTGTCAAACGAATTTAAAAATTGTGATTTTGAGGCTAAAGCATTTGAATTGTCAATAGATAAAGACGGAGAAGTCAAACCGCAAGCATTGCCCCTTGAAAGCGGAGGAAGTATTCAAATAAGAGGTTCTATTGACCGTGTAGACGTTTATGATTTAAACGGCGAAAAATATGTAAGGGTTATTGATTATAAGTCAGGAGTTAAGAAATTTAAACTTTCAGATATTTTAGATGGTCTTAATTTGCAAATGTTTGTTTATCTTTTTGCTCTTTGCGATGACAAAAATGCTGCGCTTAACGGTGTTCCTGCAGGCGTTCTTTATATGCACGCAGCAAGAAATATACTCAATTTCAATTCGCCGAATGAGGCAAAAAATAATTTAGAAAACAAAAAAGAATCAAGATTTAAAATGAACGGTATTGTGCTTTCTGATAATGATAATGCGATTGCAAAGGCAATGGAACATGAACTCGAAGGTAAATATATTCCTGTCAGTGCAAGTACAAAGGGCGTAAAAGGCGATTTGATAACGCTTGAACAGCTTGGATTACTCCATAAAAAAATAAATTCACTTGTTAAAAAAATGGGAAATGAACTTCAAAACGGAGTAATTGAGCGTTCACCTATAAAAAATTCGACGCATTTAAACACCTGCGATTATTGTGACTATATTGATATTTGCGCCAATACTAAAGCGATTTATAATAAAATCGGAGCAAATTTGAAAGATGAGCAAGTTATTGACAGCTTGCACAAGGAGTTTGAAAACGATGCCGGAATGGACAACACAACAGAATGATGCTATTAATGCAAGAGGCAGAAATATTCTTGTCAGCGCTGCCGCAGGCTCTGGCAAAACTGCTGTTCTTGTTGAAAGGGTAATCAAAAAAATAACTGATAACGAAAATCCTGTTGATATTGATAAGCTGCTTATTGTTACTTTTACCAACAATGCCGCCGCTGAAATGAAATCAAGAATAACTAAGTCATTAAAAGATATTTTGAGAAACGAGCCTTTTAATAAAAATGCATTAAGGCAACTTAATTTAATGAGCAATGCGCAAATTTGCACTATTGACTCATTTTGCATAAGACTTGTCAGAGAAAATTTTTTTGAACTTGGTATTAATCAAGATTTTACAAATTTGGACGAAAATGAATCAAGCCTACTTGAAGATAACATAATAAATAACATTATCGACGAGCATTTTGAAGAAAACGACGATTTATTAATTAAGGTTTTAGAACATTTTAATAAGCCTGACAGCGAAAAGCCTTTTATAAATGTTATTAAAAGGATAAGGAGATTTATTTACGCTCAGCCTTTCCCTTATCGCTGGGCATATAATATGGCGGAGCTTTACAATCCTGAAATACCGTTTGAAAATACAGTTTGGTATAAATACGTTATTGATGAGGCAAATTATCTTATTTCGCTTGCCAAGCAAAGTGTTAAAGACAATTTTGATTTGCTTAAAGAAATCAATGATGAAAAATTATATCAAAACTTTAAAGCAACATTTCAAGATGATGCTAAAATAATTGATACTTTTAGCGAAAAAATAAACTCTTCTTGGGATGATACGGTTGAATTAGGGATTCCTAAGCTATCAACATTGCCAAGAACAACTAAACTTGACAAATATATTGCAAACCTTATTAAAGCAAACAGAGAGGCTTATAAGGGTATTTTGACAAAAAAAATACCGCCGCTTTTTATTTGCTCATCAGAAGAATATAAAAATAATCTCAAACAGCTTTATACTATTATGATTAAGCTTATTGATACCGTTAAAGAGGTTGACAAGCGCTTAATGGAGGAAAAAAATGAAAGAAATTCATATACTTTTTCCGACACAGAGCATTTTGCCATTAATCTTTTATTTAGTATTGATGGGGATAAAATCGTTAAAAAAGACCTTGCTAACAGGCTTTCAGACGAGTTTGAAGAAATACTTGTAGACGAATATCAGGATACAAATGAAGCGCAGGATTTGCTGTTTACATATCTATCAAACGGTCATAATTTGTTTACCGTAGGTGATATAAAGCAAAGCATTTATCGCTTTAGGCTTGCAATGCCTAATATTTTTAATGATAAAAGAAAACACTATGCGCTTTATGATGAAAAAGACAGTAATATAAGTTCTAAAATCATTTTAGATAAGAATTTCAGGAGTTCAAAGGGTATTTGTGACTATGTAAACTTTGTTTTCTCTCATCTTATGAGTGAAAAAGTCGGTGAAATTAATTATGATAAGCAGGATTGGCTTAATTACGGCGCAAAATACGAGGAGAATGATGCTGTTTGTGCTCAAATCAATATAATTGACAAGGTAAAAGGTGAGGAGACAAATAAGCTTGAGGCGTTGCAAATTGCTAAGCTTATAAAGGAAAAGGTTGAAAACAAAGAGCAAATTAAGGATGGAGACACATATAGAAATATAAGATACAGCGACTTTGCAGTTCTTTTCAGAAAAATGAAAAATATTGTCGAGGATTATGTGGAAGTATTTACAGATATGGCAATACCTGTTGTATGCGATAATTCAAGCAGCCTTTTTGAAAGCAACGAAATTAAGATAATATTATCATTTTTGAGAACAATTGATAATCCTACTAAGGAAATTTCGCTTATTTCAACAATGATGTCGCCGATTTACGGTTTCACACCGGATGAACTTGCCGAAATAAGAATTGAAAACAAATATAAAAATTTCTATTTTTCTTTATCAAATTCAAAAATGCCTAAAGCAGTAGCTTTTGTTAATGATATCAAGAATTTGAAAAAACTCAGCGTGACTATGTCCGTTTCTAATTTTATAAGATACCTTATTGAAGAAAAGGGAATAGTTGCATTTATAAACGCTATGGGAAACGGTGAGCAAAGGTATCAGCATATTTTATCCTTAATTTCTTTTGCGCAAAGATTTGACGCAGGTGTTAATATCGGACTGACATCTTTTATCAGATACGTTGATAAAATTATTGAATCAAATTCAAGTGTTGATTCAAAGGCATCACTTTCAGGAAATGATGACGCTGTTACAATTATGACAATTCATCATTCTAAAGGCCTTGAATTTCCGGTGTGCATTTTAGCCGGTACGTCAAAAAGGTATAATACAGACGAGCTTAGCGATGATTTGCTGATTAATACTAAATATGGATTTGGCGTTAAAATTCATAATGAGGAAATGATGTATAATGTTCCGTCACTTCCTTATGCCGTTATTAAATCAAAAAACGCAAATGAATTAATGAGCGAAAATTTAAGAGTATTATATGTTGCTATGACAAGAGCTAAGGAGCAATTTATTACATTTATCTCATGTCAAAACTTAGAAAGCAAAGTCAATAAAAAGCTTGTTGCAAATCTTGTAGGCGGAAAAATAACGCCTTATACCGTTAATTCCTGTACCGGTGACGGCGATTTGCTTCTTCTTTGTGCACTGTTTCATAAAGACGGTAAAGTGTTAAGAGATTATTCAGAAATACCTCTTTTACCGGATTTGGCGGAATTTGATATGAGCATAAGTATTATTGAACCTGAAGAATACAGTGAGAAAGTACAAAAAGAAGTTATAGCAGAGCCTAATAAGGAGATTATTAAAGAAATAAGCGATAAGCTTTCATATAAATATGAATATCTTCCGCTTTCGACCGTTGCATCAAAAATGACCGCTTCATCTCTTGATGACAGCGACAATAATTTTGAATTTATTACTTCTTCCAAACCGGCATTTATGAACAAGGCTGAAATGACGCCTGCGCAACGTGGCACGGCTATGCATACATTTATGCAATTTTGTGATTACGAGAAAGCTAAAGATGACCTTGAAACAGAAATATCGAGGCTTCTAAGTTGCGGCTTTATATCAAACGAGCAAGCAAACGCTCTTGACAAAGCAAAGCTTAATTCATTCTTTTCATCAACTTTTGCAGGCAGAATGTTTAATTCAGATAATATTTATCGTGAAATTAAGGTTTCTACATTCGTAAAAGCAAACGATATTTATGATATCAAATTTAACAACGATATACTTGTTCAAGGAATTGCCGATTGCGTTTTTGAAGAAAACGGCGAACTTATACTTGTCGATTATAAAACCGATAGAGTGAAAAATGAAAATGAACTTCTTGACAGATATAAAAAGCAAATAGCATTTTACCGCATGGCTATTGAAAAAACGCTTAAAAAGCCTGTTAAAGAAGCGGTTTTATATTCTTTCTGTCTTGAAAAGGTATGTATATATAAATAATTTTAAAAAATACTTGCATTTGCTCGCAACTTGTGGTAATATATCAAAGCGAAATGTAGAAAACCAGTAAAGAGGTGAAAATAAATGAAGGACGGCATCCATCCAAACTACGATACTTGCACAGTTAAGTGTGCTTGCGGCGCTACTTATGAAACTAAGAGCACTAAGAGCGAATTGAAGGTTGACATCTGTTCAAAGTGCCACCCGTTTTATACCGGTAAGCAGAAGCTTGTTGATACAGGCGGACGTGTTGACAGATTCAATAAGAGATATGCAAAAAAAGGCTAATCTAAAAAATGAAGGCAACGGTATTTTATCGTTGCCTTGTTTTTTGTCGGTGAAATATGAAAGAATATAAAACAGTTGAATTTGAGAGTAAAGACGAATTTGTTGAAAAGAAATCACGCTTTATAGGCTATGTTAAGCCTGTTAAAACGCAGGAGGAAGCAACGAATTTTATAAATTCAATAAAGTCAAAGCATTGGGATGCTACGCATAATGTTTCCGCATTTGTGCTGAGGGAAAATAATATTCAGCGCTCAAGTGATGACGGTGAACCGAGCGGAACGGCAGGTGTTCCCACGCTTGACGTACTGCTTAAGGAGAATTTAGTTGACGTTTGCGTTGTTGTCACCCGTTATTTCGGCGGAACGCTTTTAGGCGCAGGCGGTCTTATAAGAGCGTATTCTCATTCATCTAAAATTGCGGTTGACGCAGGTCATATAATTACTATGGCGCCGTGCAAGGTATTAAGCGTAAGCGTTGACTACAGCTTTTATGACAGGCTTAATATTTTGCTTTCCGAGTTTAATGCAAATATTGAAAACAGTGAATTTACAGATAATGTAACGGTAACTTTTTCTGTAAGAGAAAATACAGTACCGCTTCTTCAGGATAAGCTAACGCAGCTTAGCAACGGTAAATATATTTTTAAAGAAATCGGCGAAAAATTTGCAAAGGTTGAATAAAATTAGCAAAACCTACCAATCATTAATTTGAAAGGTAGGTTTTTTATTTTGAAATTCAATAAGCTTTTTATCCCGATTTTTTTATCATTTGTACTTATTTTAGGTATCACTCAACCTGTTGTGGCGGCGGTTAAAACAAGCGAGGGAATAAGTAATAAGGTTTTCAGGCTTCATATTCTCGCTAATTCCGACTCGACAGAGGACCAAAATATCAAGCTTATGCTTAAAAATTATATTCTTGAAAATACGCAGGATATAATCGGCGGCAAAACTCTTGACGAAGCAATCAAAAATGCTAAAAACAATACTAAAGAAATTACCGATATGTGCAACGATTATTTAAAATCAAAGGGTTTAGAGTATAAGGTCAAAGTAAACGTTGTTAAAGAATATTTCAAAACCCGTGTTTATGACGATTTTACACTTCCTGCCGGTAAATACAATTCTCTTAAAATTGAAATAGGCGAGGGGAAAGGGCACAATTGGTGGTGTATTGTTTTTCCGAGCGTTTGCCTTTCAGCCTGCAGTGAATCCATGAGCGATTATTTAGACGATGACGAAATGAACCTTGTGTCAAACACTTATTCGCCTAAATTTAAGGTTGTAGAGCTTTATGAATCCGCAAAAGAAAAAATCGAAAATTTGAGATAAACTATAATTTATAATTAATTCTTCCTAAACACATCGAGCATATGCTGTGAAAAGCCAACTAAATCTTCACGCTCGCATATGACTGATAAGAACTTCATATATTCTTCAAATTCTTTTTTATTTAGCATATTTAATTTATTTGAGTATAAATATGACAGCATATCGACGCCAACGAAATGAAGTCTGGTAACATTATAATTTTCCATTAGCTTGTCAATATCGTTTTTTCTATATAATTCAAAAATTCCGTTAGGGCTTGAATATGCGTGAAAATTATCATCTATTAAACCTTTGTCAATATAATCAAGTATTCGTTTTTTATAAAACATTTTGTAAATCGTAGTGTCATTATTACAATAAGAAGAATATATAATTCCACCGATTTTTGCAACCCTTATCGCTTCGCTTAATGCCTTGTGCTTGTCACTATCATTAAATAAGTGATACATCGGTCCGAGTAATAAAACTATGTCATAAGTATTATCCTCAATAAAAGATAAATCACAAGCGTTACCCTCAAAAACTTTGATTTTATGTTCTGTTTTAATCTTTGATTTAAGTATTTCTATATTATGTGGGACAAGCTCAACACTAGTTATATCATATCCCATATCAGCAAGCGTAATCGAATATCTGCCGGTACCTGCACCTATTTCAAGAATTTTTGAATTAGGTGTCAGGTACTTTTTTATGTATTTCATAGTTATTAGATATTCCGGTAAATGCGTTTTGCTTTTTAATCTGTTATCTTCGTCATATTTATTATAAAATTCAATTACTTCTTTCATCATTTATCTCCTTTTCAAATTCAGTTATTGTCATTTTATCGTTGATAATTTTTTCTTTACCGTTGGGTTTATATCCGAGTTTTTGATATAGGTGAACATTTTTCTTTTCCTCTTTAATTGTATCGAGTTGCCAATGTTTATAATTTGAATAAAGTTTTTCTATATCAATAATTGCTTTTGTTGCATAGCCTTTATTTTGATATTTTGGAAGCACAAACAATCTTGCAAGTATTGCTGTATCGTTTTTAGTTGCAATCCAAATTTGACCTACTTTTGTGCTATTGTGAATTATCCAATACATTTGAAAACTCGACTTTTTTGTTCTTGATACAAATTTTGCAAATGACTCTTTGAAGGGACTTGTTTCATCGTAATATTTTTCATATATAGGTTTAAAACATTTCTTTTGCATACTATATGCTTTTAAAAGTTCATAAATTTCAATTTTGATAACCATTTAAATACCTCCTAAAAAAATAACTGCTGACAAACAAACGTGTTCGTCAGCAGTTTAATTTATGCTATAAAAATCTAATTACCGCTATTGAACACAACGCAAATAAGCCCAAGCATAATGCTTAGGTTGTTTATACATAGCGCTGTTGTTCAATTTTGTAATCAAACAAGTCATAATAATTACCTCTTTTTAAAAATAACATATACTTTACCCTTTGTCAAACAAAAAATGAATAAGCTCTGTAATATTGCCAAAAACGTTTGCATAAGTATTGATAGAAACTGTAAAGGAGATTCGTTATGGAGCTAAGCAAAGAATTTAAAGAAATGAACTGTAATGAAACAAGAGAAAGAATAAACGAGAGCTTTGACGTTGACTTTCAGCTTAATTTGCCGCAATATCTTGATGATATTGACACTCTTGTAAAATGTTGCGTCAAAAACGTTGTCGCCGATTATGACTTATCGTCATCGTCAATTATTATTTACGGAAAAAGTATAATCACGGTTATGTATAAAGCAAGCGACGGCTCTACGCTTTCCAATATATTTGAAGAAGAGTTTTCAAAAACGTTTGACATAACGTCTTGCGATTATCCCGATTTTGCCGAGGTTAATGTTTTTACCGCTTATTCAAACAGCCGCCTTGTAAATCAGCGCAGAATCGACGTTCACACGGCTTTAAATGCTCAAATAAACGTTTTTTGCAAAAGATGCACCCATTGTCTTTCCTCATGCGAAAGCGCTTTCATCAAAAACAGAGAAAAAAATGTTTTAAACATTAAGGCAACAGGCGTATCGTCAGTCGATTTTGACGAAGTTTTTTCACTTGGCAAAAATGACAGTCAAATAAAAAATATAATAAATACATATATTGACTGTTCGGTATCGGATAAAAAAATTATAAAAGATAAAATGCTTGTAAAGCTTGATTGCGAGCTGTCAATTGTTTATTGCAACGAAAGCGGCAAGAGCGACAAGATAAAATACAATTTTTCAACAAGCAGAATTATTGATATTGCAAATTGCCTTGAAACTGATTATTCGATTATTGACGCAAGAGTTTGCCAGCTATATGTTAAGCCAAAGGTAAATAATGACAACAAGCTTTGCGATATCGAAGCTGTCGGTAGAATTGCGGTAAGCTATAAAATATGCTCAATTGAAAAAGAAAGTTTTTCTGTTGATTCGTACATTCCGCATTTTAAAACGATAAGTCAAACCGATAAGTTGTCAATTAAATCTAATCCCATTTATTACTACGATTCAAAAAGCTTTGAGTTAACTTTTGAAAATGATAAAAGCATTGTTGAAATTGTTGACCTAAATGCACAAATAGTAAAGGTAAATGTTGTATCGTCAACACTTAATTGTGCCGTGCTTTTAAGATTTTTCTATTTAGACGAAGGCTCACAACTTTGCTATTATGAAAAGGAAGAAATTTACAGCCTAAAGCTTAATGATATTGAAATGAACGGTGAAGCGGGAGTAAATCTTTTAAATTATGATTTTGTAATAAATAATACAAGCAAAATCAATTTAAGGCTTAGTATTGATTATACTGCTTTTCTTTATCAAGAGGAAAATATCGAGTATATAACGGATATTTCAACCGAGGAAATGCTTGATGATTCAAATACACCGCAGCTTACATTATATTTTGCAAAGAAAAACGAAAGTGTATGGGATATTGCTAAGAGCTTTTCAACCGATTCAAAGCTTATTATTGACGAAAATGAATTAACATCGGATATTATTGATACCAGACGGGTATTGCTTGTTCCGGGAATGTGAGGGTATGAATATGTATAATGATATTTACAGTGATATTTCCAAAAGAACAGGCGGAGATATTTATATTGGTGTCGTAGGCCCTGTAAGAACCGGCAAATCAACATTTATTAAAAGATTTATGGATACGCTTGTCTTGCCTAACATTAATGATGAATACGTAAAGCAAAGAGCTATGGATGAGCTTCCGCAGTCAGCCGCAGGCAGAACTATAATGACAACCGAGCCGAAATTTATACCTGAGGATGCAGTTGAGCTTAGTATGAACGAAAACATTAAAATGCGAGTTCGTCTTATAGATTGCGTCGGCTATATTGTTCCAAGCTCGGTAGGGTATATCGAAGAAGAACAGCCGAGAATGGTTATGACGCCGTGGTATGATGAAGAAATACCTTTTAATATGGCGGCTGAAATAGGCACAAAAAAGGTGATTACGGAACATTCAACAATAGGTCTTGTTATCACAACTGACGGAACGATTACCTCCATTCCACGTGATGAATATGAGGAGGCAGAGGAAAGGGTTATTGATGAGTTAAAAGCACTCGATAAGCCGTTTATCGTTTTGATGAATACCGATAATCCAAAATCCGCCACAGCGGTTGGGCTTTGCGCCTCACTTACTGATAAATACGCAGTACCCGTTGTACCTGTTAATTGCCTTGAAATGACAGAGCAGGAAATTAATGATATTTTATCCGATATTTTATATGAATTTCCTGTAAGCTCTGTTGGTATTAATTATCCGTCCTGGATTAATAATCTTGAAAGCGACAATTACCTTAAAGCATCTATTTATACTTCTGTTAAAGAAAATACAAGCGTTATTACAAATATAAGAAGTGTCGGCTCTTTTGCAGAAAGACTTAAGGAAAACGAATATATTGATTCAATTAATATTAATTCCCTTGATTTGTCAACAGGCAAAATCAATATGAAGGTTTATGTTGACAACAGCTTCTTTTATAAAATATTGTCTGAAAGCTGTAATGTCGAGGTTAATGACGAAAGGGATTTGATGAGTCAGTTTATCAATCTTGTTCAAATGAAAAAGCAATACGAAAGGTTTAATAAAGCACTCAAGGAGGTTGACGAAACGGGCTATGGAATAGTTATGCCCGAAATGAACGAGTTGAGCCTTGAAGAACCTGAAATAATGAAGCAGGGCGGCAGATACGGCGTTAAGCTTAAAGCGCAGGCACCGTCAATTCATCTTATAAAATGCAATACCTATACAGAGGTTGCACCGATTGTCGGCAGTGAAAGCCAAAGTCAGGAGCTTGTTATGTATCTCTTAAAGGAATTTGAAGAAAATCCGTCGGAAATTTGGGATACAAATATATTCGGTAAATCACTTCACGAGCTTGTAAGCGAGGGGCTTAACAATAAGCTTTACCGTATGCCGATTGATGCAAGAAACAAGTTTAGAGAAACAATTGAAAGAGTTATTAACGAAGGCTGCAACGGTCTTATATGTATAATTCTATAAAAATAAGGTCGCACAAAACGTGCGACCTTTAAAAATATCAATATTTTAAACCTCTGATTTAAACTTTTTAAGCGATTTTAAATCAAAATTGCCAATAGAAAGCTTTTCTCCCTTTTGAAATGCTTTTCCTCTTGCTTCTTCAACTGTATAAACACTTGCACATTCAGGACATACGAGAAAATATACCGTTTGAGTATCAAGAAGCGTAGGCTTTACCGCAAGACGTCTTTCAAAATTTGAAAAAACGCCGAAATTAACTTTATTGTGACAATTAGGACAAACAAGTTCAACCGTTTCTCCTCTTTGATGTACCCATTTTGAATTTCCGAGTCTGTATTCCATTTCAATCACCGTTTATTATTTTACTATAAAATTAGGAAGTGTTCAAGTGTATAAAAAAATTATTTTATCAATGGTTCTTATTTTTTGTTTGGCAGGGTGCGCAATTACTCCAAAAAGCGATAATGTGCATGATAATGCCTCTCAAAATACATATATAAAAAGTGTATTTATTGCTTATTACGAGCTTGAGGGGTTCACAAAAAACAATGATGAAAAAACTTTTAAAAAAGAAATATCAAAAGCCTTTAAAGGACTTGCAAATAAAGGCTTTAACCGTGTAACCGTTCAGGTAAGACCTTGCGCCGATGCATTTTATAAATCAAATTATTTTCCTACAAGTGAATATATGTTTGGCTATCAGGGAGCAAAATTGATATATGACCCACTTGAAATTATGATTGATACGGCGCATAAATACGATTTGTCAATCGAAGCGTGGATAAACCCATACAGAGTAAGTCAACGAAACGATTTTTCATTGCTGGCAAAAAATAATATTGCACTCAAATGGCAAAACACAAGTAAATTAATTGTGCTTGATAACGGAATTTATTTTAACCCCTGTTACAACGAAGTGACAGATCTAATTGTAAAAGGCGTTAAAGAAATTCTTTTAAACTATAATGTTGATTCCTTTTGCTTTGACGATTATTTTTACCCGACTAAGGACAAAAGTATCGACAAAGAAGAATATACAAAATATAAAAGTAACGGGGGAGAACTAAGCCTTTTTGATTGGCGAAGAGATAATGTAAACAATATGATTAAATCGGTTTATTCTGCTGTTAAAACGATTAATAAAAGCGTTACTTTCGGTATAAGCCCTGCTTCCGATATGGATTATGATTATTCAGCTTTATATGCCGACGTAATAAAATGGTCGAGAAATGAGGGATACATTGATTATATCTGCCCTCAAATATATTTCGGTTTTAAAAACGAAAACCAACCGTTTATGCAAACAACAAAGTTGTGGTGCGACAATGCAACGTGTGCCTTATATATTGCGCTTCCTATGTATAAATCAGGACTTAGTGACGAATACGCAGGGGAGAGCGGCAAAAACGAATTTAAAAAAGAAAAAAATATAGTTGCACGTCAAATAACATATATTTCAAAGATAGATAAGATAAAAGGATATTATATTTTCTCCTATAGCTCGTTAAAGGATAACGAGGAAACGTCTAATCTTTATTCGGCAATGCAAAACTCATCGGTATAATCGATTATCTTAACCTCTAATTCCTCGCCGACAATATTTCTGTTATATTTCATTCTGACAGGTAAATAGCTCTTGGTATAACCTTGAAAAAGATTCGGCTCAATTTCGTTTTCAAATAAAACCTTTTCATTTGTACCGACAAGTTTTTTAAGATAGTCGTGGCGTATTTTCTCTGTTTCTTCAATCATAACAGCGGCTCTGCGTTCCTTTTCCTGCTTAGGAACATTGTCACCACGCTTAGATGCTGCCGTGCCGACTCTTTCGCTATATGGGAAAACGTGTACCTTTTCAAATGCAATACTTTTAACAAAATCAAGGCTTTCGTTAAAATCATGCTCTGTTTCATCATTAAAACCAACCATAATGTCTGTAGTAAGACTTGCGTTTTCAAATGATGAACGAAGCTTATCGCACAGTGCCTTGTATTCATCGGCAGTATAGTGCCTGTTCATACTTTTAAGTGTTTTATCGCATCCGCTTTGAAGTGATATGTGAAATTGCGGACAAAGCTTTTCACATTTTGCAAGACCGTCGATAACCTCATCAGTCAAATGGTCCGGCTCAAGCGACCCTAATCTTATTCGCTTGATTTTGTCATTTTCATTACAAATTTTAACTGCATCAACAATGTTAAAATTCTCTCCCTTGCCGTAAGCAGAAAGATTTATTCCGACAAGTACAATTTCCTTAATACCGGCGTTTGAAAGCGTTTCAATCTCGTTTTTGAGCATATCGAGCGATTTTGAACGAACTCTGCCTCTTGATTTTGGAATAATACAGTAAGAACAAAATCTGTCACAACCGTCCTCAATTTTAACAAACGCCCTTATTCTTTCGTGAAAACGGTCAATTGAGCAATCCCAAAAAGTATCGCCTGCTTTGTGTTCCTCTATTTTTATAAGACGATTTTTATTTAAATTATATTCATTAATAAGAGAAAGAATATCACCGTCATTTTTATTAGAAAAAACAATATCTGCCTCAATCAATTCTTTTGCTTCATTAGGAAATGCTTGCGGCATACAACCGGTAAGAATAACTGTTGAGTTTGGATGGTTTCTTTTAAATTTTCTGATGCTCTTTCTTGTTTTTTGGTCGGCTGTAGCCGTTACTGTGCATGAATTAACAATATAATAATCAGCTTCGTCATTTTCTTTTACTATTTCAAAACCGGCATTACGCAAAAGCTCAGCCATATATTCGGTTTCATATTGATTAACCTTGCAACCAAGTGTATAAAAAGCAGCCTTCATTTTTGGCCCTCCGTAATTAATTTAAGTAATTATAACAAAATATTGTAATTAAAACAAGATGCAGTTAATAAATATTATTGGGTGATTATATGAAAAGAGAAATCAGTTTTATTTTAGCAATATTAATGCTATTTGCGTTTCCTTTAAATGCTAATGCCGAGGGAAAGAAAACCATTGATGCAAAATCAAGCATTTTAATGAATCTTGACACAGGTGAGGTAATAAAGGAACACAATGCTTATGAACATTTGTCGCCTGCATCAGTCACTAAACTTATGTCGATTTTATTAATTTTAGAAGCAATAGACAGCGGCAAAATAAAACTTAGCGACGAAGTTGCGGCAACAGAAATGGCTGTGTCAAAGGGTGGTTCTCAAATATGGCTTGAAATCGGGGAAAAAATGAGTGTAAACGATTTATTCAAGGCCATTGTTATAGCTTCGGCAAACGACGCTTGCACGCTTTTGGGCGAATACATTGCAGGAAGCGACAGTGCTTTTGTGGATATGATGAATCAAAGAGTTAAAACCTTAGGTTTAAAAAACTCTCATTTTGAAAATTGCACCGGACTTGACGATGAAATTACAAATCATTATTCCTGCGCTTATGATTTAGCCGTTATTGCCAAGGAAATTATGAAGCATAAACTTATTTTAAAATACTCAACCGTTTGGCTTGACAGCCTCAGAAACGGCAAAACAGAGCTTAACAACACAAATAAGCTAATAAATAAGTATAATGGTATGACCGGCCTTAAAACAGGAACAACGTCAAATGCAGGTTTTTGTCTATGTGCAACGGCTACAAGGGATAATATCAGCTTTGTATCTGTAGTTTTGGGTGCAAAAACAAGTGATGACAGATTTGATTTAAGTCGTCAGCTTCTCGATTACGGCTTTGCAAATTATAAAATTGAAGAAATGAAAATAGATAACGCAAAGATTAAATCTGTTAGAGTAAAAAAAGGTGAAATTAAAAAAATCAAACCAAAATATTCATCAAACCAAAAGGTGTTATTACCTAAGAATTCAAATAAAATCACATATAAATACAAATTTAAAAATGAAGTGAAAGCGCCGATAAAGGCAGGGGATACCTTAGGGGAGGTAGAGGTTTACAGTAGCAATAATAAAATATCAACTATTCCTTTAAAATCTGACAAAAATGTCAAATCTGTTTCTTTTTTATATATTTTCAAAAAAATGATAAATAATATATAAAAAGATATTGAATAATTCGACAAAATAGTGTATTATATCAATTCGAGAGTTTTTAAATAAACACTATTTTATTGAAACAGAGGCGATTATTTTGGCTATAAAATTTTTTAACGACCATGCGTTAGACATTGTATCAAACGATGATATTAAGGCTATTGCACCTAAAGCTGTTGAGGCTCTTCATACCCTCAATAACAAATCCGGCGCAGGCAACGATTTTCTCGGCTGGGTTGACCTTCCGACAAATTATGATAAAGAAGAATTTGCAAGAATTAAGAATGCGGCTGATTATATCAAGAAGAATGCAGATGTTCTTGTTGTTATCGGTATCGGTGGCTCTTACCTCGGTGCAAGAGCAGTTATTGAAGCACTTACTTCTCCAAACTACAATGCACTTAAGAAAGATACACCTGACATTTACTTTATTGGTAATTCTATCAGCCCATCTGCTCTCAACGAAATCGTATCAATCTGCGAGGGCAAAGATATTTGCGTTAATGTAATCAGCAAAAGCGGTACAACTACAGAGCCTGCTATTGCATTTAGAGTATTTCGTGACCTTGTAAACAGCAAGTACAGCAAGGAAGAAGCTGCAAAGAGAATTTTTGCAACAACTGACAAGTCTAAGGGAACATTAAAATGTCTTGCAGATGAAGAAGGTTATGAAACATTCGTTGTTCCTGACGATGTAGGCGGAAGATATTCAGTTCTTACTGCTGTCGGTCTTCTTCCGATTGCAGTTGCCGGTATTGATATCGACGCTCTTATGGCAGGTGCACAAAAAGCTCAAAATGAACTTTGCAGTGAAAATATCGACGAAAACGATGTGCTTAAGTATGCCGCTGTAAGAAATGTATTTTATAATAAAGGCACTAAACTTGAGTGTTTTGTATCTTATGAGCCTTGTATGGCTATGTTCAATGAATGGCTTAAGCAATTATTTGCCGAAAGCGAAGGAAAAGACGGCAAGGGACTTTTCCCTGTATCTTGTATTTTCTCAACTGACCTTCATTCTCTCGGTCAGTATATTCAGGAAAGCGGCAGCAAACTTATGTTTGAAACAGTAATTAAGTTCAATAATCCTCACACTGAATTTCTTATCACAGAACAAGAGGGTAATATTGACGGCCTTAACTTCCTTGCAGGAAAGAAAATGAGTTATGTAAACGAAAAGGCACGAGAGGGAACACTCCTTGCCCATACAGACGGCGGAGTCGGCAATCTTGTTATTGAGTGCGACACCATAACTCCAAGTGATATTGGTTATTTAATTTATTTCTTTGAAAAAACCTGCGCAGTTTCAGGCTATATGCTTGGCGTAAATCCTTTTAATCAGCCCGGTGTTGAAAGCTATAAAAAGAATATGTTTGCACTTTTAGGCAAGCCCGGTTACGAAAAGGAAAAAGAAACTCTTGAAAAACGTCTTGGTATATGCTAATATATAGTTAGAATAAAACTCGGAGGAATTTTAATATGATTAAACTCATAATCGGAAATAAAGGCTCAGGAAAAACTAAGAAGCTTATAGACCAAGTTAACGTTTGTGTTGAAAGCTCAGACGGCAATGTTGTTTGCATTGAAAAAGAGCCTAAACTTACATATGATGTTTCATCTAAAGCTCGTCTTTTAGAAACTGAAACATACCTCATCAACGGTCACAAAGCGTTTTATGGCTTCTTGGCAGGTATTTGCGCCGGTAACTATGATGTAACAGATGTTCTTGTTGATGCTACATTCAAAATTGTCGGCAGAGAGTACGAGAAGCTTCCACAATTTTTCGAGATGCTTTCTCAACTTTCTGAAGCTACTGATGTAAACTTCTATTTCACAATCAGCTGTGATAAGGAAGATTTACCGGTTGAAATCTTTGATTATTGCGAAGAGTTATAATTAATAACAGTCTAAAAGCGATGTGCATTTGCGCATCGCTTTTTTATATCTTTAAATTCTATTAGAATATAAAATAAGTGAGGCTGAATTAACAACCTCACTTATTTTGTATATGAATTTAATTACATAAGCGAAAGATAAAGTTCTTTGATTTCCTCAACGCTTGTTTCTCTTGGATTGCCGGGACGGCAAGCATCGTCATAAGCGGACTGTGCAAGAAAATCTACATCCTCAGGCTTGACAATATCTTTAAGGTTTTCAGGAATACCAACATCCTTTGATAGCTTCTTAACAGCATTAACAGCAGCTTTTCTTGCCTCATCAAGAGTCATACCGTCTACGCCGTCAACACCCATTGCCTTTGCAATATTTCTGTATTTTTCGCCTGTAGCCGGAGCATTATATTCCATAACGGTAGGAAGTATAATAGCGTTTGCAACGCCGTGAGGAGTATCATAAAGAGCGCCAAGCGGATGAGCCATTGAATGAACAATACCAAGACCTACATTTGAAAATCCCATACCGGCTACATACTGACCGAGAGCCATTCCTTCTCTGCCCTGTGGAGTGTTTTCAACTGCGCCTCTAAGGCTGTTGGAAATAATTTCAATTGCTTTAAGATGGAACATATCTGAAAGTTCCCAAGCGCCTGCTGTAATATAACCCTCAATAGCATGTGTAAGTGCATCCATACCTGTTGCTGCAGTAAGTCCTTTTGGCATTGATGACATCATATCAGGGTCAACAACTGCTACTACAGGAATATCTTTAGGGTCAACACAAACCATTTTTCTGTTTTTCTCAGTATCTGTAATTACATAGTTAATCGTAACTTCGGCAGCTGTACCCGCTGTAGTAGGAACCGCAATAATCGGAACACACTTATTTGTAGTAGGAGCAACTCCTTCAAGAGAACGAACATCTGCAAAATCAGGATTTTTTATAATAATTCCGATTGCTTTGGCGGTATCCATTGATGAACCGCCACCGATAGCAATAATGCAGTCTGCACCGGAAGCTTTAAAAGCAGCTACACCTGTTTTAACATTTTCAATAGTTGGATTTGGCTTGATTTCGCTGTAGATTTCATAGTCAATATCAGCATTATCAAGTACATCTGTGACCTTCTTTGTAACACCGAATTTAATAAGATCAGGGTCAGAGCAAACAAATGCCTTTTTAAAACCTCTTCCTTTTACTTCGGTAGCTATTTCTTTAATAGCACCCGCACCGTGATAACTTGTTTCATTTAATACAAATCTGTTTACCATTGTTATTACCTCCTAAATATTTAATTTGGGATTGCATCCCACACCATAATATTACTACATTGACAATAATTTATCAATATTTAAATAAAAAAAGCCGAATTTTTTAAAACTTTATTTACTAATAGACAAAATTTATTAAATTGTTTTGTGTTTTCTTCTCAAAAATATAAATTTTAAGTTGCATTTTTAAATTTACTATTGACAAAAAGCAACCTTATATATATAATACTTAAAGTGCAATTGCGAGGTGATTTTATGAGAATTGACCTTAATAATTTATTAAGCGGTGTTGAAACCAAGCTTGATATTAATTATGTTCTTGATTTAAGTAATCTCATTTACAGCACTTATAATCCTATTAAAAACGGCGTTAACGTTGTCGGTCGTCTTTATTCAAAAGCTGATGTGTTATATCTTGATATTAATATCAGCTTCGATTTCTTTGGTTTTTGCGACAGATGTGCAGAAAAGGTGAAAAAGCATTTTTCCTTTGACGTAAAACGAATTGTTGTTGAGAAGCTTGAAAATGAAGAAGATGATGATGACTATATTGTTGTAAGTAATAGGGAACTCGATTTAGATGAATTAGTGAACGAAGAAGTTTCGCTCTCATTGCCTAACAAGATTCTTTGTAAAGAGGATTGCAAGGGCTTATGTCCGAAATGCGGCGCTAATTTAAACGTCAAGCAATGCAACTGCAAAAAAGATGTTGACCCGAGAATGGCGGCTCTTTTGCAGCTGCTCGAAGATGAATAATATGGTTTTTTAATAAAGGAGGCAATTAAGATGGCAGTACCTGCAAGAAAAACATCTAAAGCAAGAAAGAACAAGAGAAGATCAAGCGTTTGGAAAATGGACGCTCCGACACTTGTAAAGTGCTCTAACTGCGGCGGCTACACTGTATCTCACAAGGTATGCGGCAACTGCGGCTATTATAACGGTAAAGAAGTTATCAGCAAGGAAGCGTAAGATTTTACATTTGTTGGCGGACATTTTGTCCGCCTTTCTTGCTTTTATAACAAAATAGGAGGTTAGCTTATGGCAAAACCTGTTGTTGCTATTGTCGGCAGACCTAATGTCGGCAAATCAACACTTTTTAATAAATTAATAGGAACGAGACTTTCTATTGTTGATGATACGCCCGGTGTTACAAGAGACAGGATTTACGGTGACTGCGAATGGCTTAATCACAAGTTTTTACTTGTTGACACAGGCGGTATTGAACCTAACACTTCAGACGTTATTTTAAGTCAAATGAGAACTCAGGCAGAAATTGCAATTTCGACTGCCGACGTTATCATTCTTGTTACTAACATTCGTGACGGCGTTGTTGCAAGTGACTATGATGTCGCAACCATGCTTCAAAAAAGCGGCAAACCGATTATTTTATGCGTAAATAAATGTGACAGCATAGGTGAACCTGACCCTGAATTTTACGAATTTTATAATCTTGGTTTAGGTGATCCTGTGGCAGTTTCTGCTGCACATGGCCACGGAACGGGTGATTTACTTGACGAAGTTCTCAAATATCTTCCTGAAAACGACGAGGAAGAAGATGACGACGAAGTAATCAAGGTTGCCATTATCGGCAAACCAAATGTAGGCAAATCATCACTTGTTAATAAAATCAGCGGTGTAAACCGTGCTATTGTTTCTGATATTGCGGGTACAACTCGTGACACTACTGATACATTTATTGAAAACGAATACGGCAAATTCAATTTCATTGATACGGCAGGGCTTAGAAGAAAAAGCCGTGTAGACGACGCAATTGAAAAATACAGCATTATCCGTGCGAGAATGGCTGTTGAAAGAGCAAACGTATGCGTAATTATGATTGACGCTGTAGAGGGTTTTACAGAACAAGATTCCAAGGTTGCAGGAATTGCTCTTGATCAGGGCAAAGCTTGCATTATCGCTGTCAACAAATGGGACGCTGTTGAAAAAGACGGCAACACTATGAAAGAATACAGAGATAAGCTCGCTAATGATTTTTCGTTTATGAGTTATGCGCCGATTATGTTTATTTCGGCTAAAACAGGTCAAAGGATAGACAAATTGTACGAAATGATTTCCTTTGTTCACTCTCAAAACTCAATGAGAATTTCAACCGGTAAGCTCAACGAAGTGCTTGCAGGCGCAACTGCACGTGTTCAACCACCGACAGACAAAGGTAAAAGATTGAAAATTTTCTATATGACTCAAGCTTCTACAAGACCGCCTACATTTGTCTTTTTTGTAAATAATTCAGAGCTTTTTCATTTTTCATACCAGAGATATCTTGAAAATCAAATCAGGGATATTTTTGGTCTTGACGGAACTCCTGTCAGATTTATTATCAGAGAACGAGGAGAAGGAAATAAATGACATCTGCATTAATTATTTCAGCAATAATTTCTTATCTTCTCGGAAGTTTGAATTTTGGTATAATAATATCAAAATCTCTCAGTAAGGATGATGTGAGAAATCACGGAAGCGGCAATGCCGGTTCAACCAATATGCTCAGAAATTACGGTAAAAAACACGCTGTAATGACTATAATAGGCGATATGCTCAAGGTTGCCGTTGCAATTTTCATATCATTCGTAATCGTTAGAAAAATGGGCAATATTTCACTTGCCGAAAACGGCGGCGCACTTATTTTAGGAATAGATGCAAGGATGTTTACTAAATCATTTGCAGGTCTTTTCTGCGTGCTCGGTCATATTTTCCCTTGCTTTTTCGGTTTCAAAGGCGGCAAAGGCGTTGCAACGGCGGGCGGAATGGTGTTTATGATTGATTGGAGAATTGCGCTTATTTTGCTTGCAATATTTGCAATCATTGTGTTAATCACCAAATATGTTTCTCTCGGAAGTATAGCAATGGCTGTATTTTACCCTGTATTTATATTTGTATTTTATAAATCCGTTCCGCTTGTATTTTTGTCTATGGTTTTCACTTTAATAGTTGTTTTGGCACATAGAGAAAACATCAAAAAGCTGATTAATCATACCGAAAGTAAAATAGGAAGTAAAAAAGAAAATAATTAAAAAAAACAAACCGCTGTTAAATGCATTTTCTTTGTGAAGATGCACCGACAGCGGTTTATATTTTATTATAATTTTATTTATTTACAACATTTTGAGGATGACCGTTAATATATGCTTTCAAGTTGTCCTCCAATATGCTTAAAAGTCTTGCTCTTGTTTCCTTAGCTGCCCAAGCAATATGAGGAGTAATAAAACAATTCTTTGCTTTTAAAAGAGGGTTATCCTCCTTAGCAGGCTCTACGCTTAAAACATCAAGTCCTGCTGCTTGAATTTTATCATTATTAAGTGCGTCGGCAAGAGCCGTTTCGTCAACAACAGGACCACGAGAGGTATTAATAAATATTACGTTATTTTTCATCTTAGAAATAGTATCTTTATTAATCAAGCCTTCGGTTTCCGGTGTTAACGGGCAATGACAGGTGACAATATCGCTGTTTGAAAGAAGCTCGTCAAGTGAAACAAATTTAACCGTTTTAAGTTCACCCTTATCCTTCGGTCTCGGAGCATAGGCAAGAACATTCATATCAAAAGCTTCTGCAATTTTTGCAACCTTTTGACCGATTGCACCGAAACCGATTATGCCGATTGTTTTACCTGCGAGTTCACTAAGCGGCGCTTTCCAAAAGCAAAAATCAGGACAGGAGCACCATTCACCATTAAAAACAGCTTCTGAATGAAGATTAATTTTATTTGTAATTTGCAAAATAAATGCAAAAACAAGCTGTGCAACCGCATTTGTCGAATAAGACGGAATATTGCAAACAGTTATTCCAAGTTCCTTTGCCGCGTTGCAATCAACAACATTATATCCTGTTGACTGTAAACCTATATATTCAAGCTCAGGTTTAAGTTTTTCAAGAATTTCTCTTGTTAAAATTGTTTTATTAATAATAAGAGCATTTGCACCCTTAGCCCTTTCGATTATTTGCTCAGGAGCCGTTCTGTCATACTGGGTAAAATCGCCGAGTTTTTTTATACCATCCCAGGATAAATCACCCGGATTTGTTGTATAAGCATCTAAATTTACTATTTTCATAAAAGGATACCTCCTGTAATTACTGTCCTAATTATATCCCTAAACTAATCAAATTGCAATATTGCTTGATAAGTTTGTAATATTATAGTATAATTATTTCATATTATTAGCGGTGATATTTATGAAAAAAGCCACGCTTATAATACTTATTGTTATTTTTACATTTAGTTCCTGTTTAGGAATAAATACATATTTTAAGCATAACTTCGCCGTTAATAATGAAGCTAAGTCTAATAGAATTAATTTGGTAATAGATGCCGGCCACGGTGGAATTGATGCAGGAACAATCGGTGTTGATAATGCTAACGAAAAGGATATTAATTTAGGCATAGCTTTAAAATTATACGATTTTATCAGAATATCAGGCATAAACGCAAGTTTGATACGAAGCGGCGATTATCAGTTTTACAAAAAAGGTGACAACACAAAGCGTTCGGATTTATATAACAGAATGGATTATATTAATTCAGTTGATAAAAGCACGTTAATTTCAATTCATCAAAATCATTTTGATGACGAAAAAGAGCACGGAATGCAAATTTGGTATTCTCCGAATGATAACAAAAGTCCCGTTCTTGCCAACAGCATTTTAAATATCACTAAAGAATTTTTACAGCCTGACAATAAACGTCTTAATAAAAAAAGCGACAGTTCATATTATCTATTGCATAAAGCAAAAGTACCGTCGGTTATGGTAGAATGCGGTTTTATGAGTAATAGAGAGGAAAATAAAAAATTACAGGACGAAAAATATCAAAATAAGCTTGCATATTTAATTATGCTCGGGCTTAACATTTATATTACAGAGGAACTATAATGGCAAAAGTTAAATCAATATATGTTTGCAGCGAATGTGGCTTTGAATCCCCAAAGTGGTATGGCAAATGCCCAAGTTGCGGCGAATGGAATACGTTAAACGAAGAACTTCCAAAAACAGAATTTAAAGGGAATTTTTCAGCTTCTTTAGGTGCTGTTGAGCAGATTATGTCATTAAACGATATCACTGGCGAAAATGACGAACGCTTTGCAACAGGAATCGACGAATTTGACAGAGTACTCGGAGGCGGAATAGTAAAAGGGAGTTTAGTGCTTTTAAGCGGTGACCCCGGTATAGGTAAATCTACGATTCTTCTTCAAATTTGCCAAAATCTCGGTAATATCGGTCAAAAAATATTATATGTCAGCGGAGAGGAATCTGCAAATCAAATTAAACTAAGAGCTGACAGGCTTGGGGTAACAACTGATAATTTATACATTCTTCCACAAACAGATTTGGGAACAATTATAGAATGTATTAAAAGCGAAAAGCCTGATATGGTCATTATCGACTCTATTCAAACAATGGTGTATGAGCAAGTCAGTTCATCAGCAGGCTCGATAACTCAGGTCAGGGAATGTACCAATGTGTTTATGCACACCGCAAAAGGGCTCGGAATACCGATATTTATTGTTGGCCACGTTAATAAGGACGGTGCAATTGCAGGCCCTAAAGTTTTAGAACATATTGTTGATACGGTATTATATTTTGAGGGTGAAAGAAATTATTCTTACAGAATACTGAGAGGAGTTAAAAACAGATTTGGCTCTACCAATGAAATAGGTGTATTTGAAATGACGGCAGAGGGCTTAAAAGAGGTTTTAAATCCGTCGCTTATGATGATTTCAGGCAGACCTAAAAACACATCGGGTACTTGCGTAGCCTGCGTTATGGAGGGTACAAGACCGATTCTTGCAGAAGTTCAAGGGCTTGTTTGTGCTACCGGATTCGGAACACCGAGGCGAATGAGTACAGGCTTTGACTATAACAGAATGAGTATGCTTCTTGCTGTTCTTGAAAAAAGGGCAGGGTATTTCTTTAACAATATGGATGCTTATGTTAATGTAATCGGCGGCTTAAAGCTTGATGAACCCGCTGCTGATTTAACGGTAGCACTTGCGCTTGTTTCGTCACTAAAAGACAAGGCTGTTGACGATAACACCATTGCTTTTGGCGAGGTTGGACTTGCAGGAGAAATACGTGCCGTAAATAATTGCGAGCAACGTGTCAATGAGGCTAAAAGACTTGGTTTTGAACGTTGCATAATACCGTTTCATAATTATAAATCAATATCAAATCAATTAAAAACCTCAACTGATATCATTCCTGTTCGCAATATAAGGGAAGCATTTTCCGCTTTAGTCGAGGAATAAGTAGAAAAATATATAAGTCTGCTAATTTTTAGCAGACTTTTTTCTATTATAAACAAAAGTTGTTGTTTGTTTATTGAAAAATATGTATATATATGTTAATATAATATTATTGGCTTATGCACACTTTATAAATGTATTGAGGGATAATTTATGAGTAAAGGAAAATTCAAAGCGGGAGTTCATCCCTATGAGGGAAAGGAATTTGCCGCTTCAAAAGAAATCAAACGGCTCAAAGGCGAGGAAATTATGGTTTTTCCTATGAGTCAGCATATCGGTGCACCTGCAACGCCTTGCGTTAAAGTAACCGACAGGGTACTTAAAGGTATGAAAATAGGGGAAGCAAGCGGATTTGTATCAAGTCCCGTTTATTCTTCTGTTTCGGGCACTGTTATGCGAATTGAGGACAGAACAATGCTAAACGGCAAAACTTCCAAATGCGTTGTTATTAAAAATGATTTTGAAGACGAATGTGTTGAAGGTTTCTGTATTTCAAGAGAAGTAAATGCCTTATCCAATGAAGAAATTATAAAAATTATTTCAGACAGCGGAATCGTCGGTATGGGTGGTGCAGGCTTTCCTACAGGTGTAAAACTTTCGCCTAAAAATCAAAATATTGACTACATAATTATTAACGGTTCCGAATGTGAACCGTATCTCACCTCTGACTATCGATTGATGGTTGAAAGAAGTAAAGACATAATTGAAGGTATTTCAATCGTTCTCAGGCTCTTTGAAAAAGCCGAAGCAATTATCGGTATTGAGGATAATAAACCAAAGGCAATTGATGCTCTTTCATTCGAATGTAACGGTAACAACAGAATAAATGTTATGCCTCTTTCGACACGTTATCCGCAAGGCGGTGAAAGAAGATTGATTTCATCTGTAACAGGAAGGCAAATCAATTCCCACATACTTCCTGCCGACGCAGGTGTAATTGTATTAAACATTGCAACAATCATTGCTATCTATGAGGCGGTAAAAATGAATATGCCTCTTGTTCACAGAGTTGTTACGCTAACAGGTGACGGTGTTAACAAACCGGGTAATATGGATGTTTTGCTAGGTATTTCTCATAAATATTTGGCAGATGAATGCGGCGGTATCAAGGATTCGACAGTTAAAATTATTTCAGGCGGACCTATGATGGGCATGGCTATGAACAGCCTTGATTATCCTGTAATCAAAACATCTTCGTCAATTTTAGCCATAACTCATGATGACGTAGAAAAAATGGAAACAAGTGCATGTATTCGTTGCGGCAGATGCGTAGCTGCATGCCCGGAAACTCTTGTTCCGCAGCTTATGGCTCAGGCTGTAATTAACAAAAACTACGAGCAATTTGAAAAGCTTTACGGTATGGAATGTATTGAATGCGGTTGTTGCACATATGTTTGTCCTGCTAAACGACCGCTTACCCAAACATTCAAGCTTGCCAAAATCAAAGTACGTGAAAGCAAAGCGACAAAATAAGGAGGGGTAATTATGTATAATGTTTCTGTTTCACCGCATATAAGAGATAAGAGTTCAACTCAAAAAATTATGATTGATGTATGCATTGCCCTTATTCCGACCTTAGCTTTCGGTGTATGGCATTTCGGTGCCAATGCGTTAATTGTAATTATTTCATCGGTAGTAAGCTGTGTATTGAGTGAGCTTATATTTGAATTAATTTATAAAAAACCAATTACAGTATTTGATTTCAGCGCAGTAGTAACAGGTTTAATTATTGCGCTTAATATGCCGCCTCATGTTGCATGGTGGGTACCTGCGATTGGCGGTGTGTTCGCAATTGTTATAGTAAAAATGCTATTTGGCGGAATTGGTCAAAATATTATGAACCCCGCTCTTGCTGCAAGATGTTTTTTACTTATTTCGTTCACTTCACGTATGACTGATTTTTCAACAGTCGATGGTGTGTCATCTGCAACTGAACTTGCTCAAATCAAAGCAGGGAATACTATTAATTTAAGAGATGCATTTTTAGGACTTCAAAACGGCTGTATCGGCGAGGTTTGCACACTTGCAATATTAATAGGTTTTGCTTATTTACTTATCAGAAAAGTTATTTCTCCTCGAATTCCACTTATTTATATGGCATCAACCGTCGTTTTTGTCGTGCTGTTTGCACTCGTTAAAGGCAGAGAAATGGACTTCTCAGGCATGGTTAACTTTGCACTCGGAAACCTTCTTACAGGCGGTTTAATGAGCGGTGCGGTATTTATGGCAACAGATTACACAACAAGCCCGATTACAAAAACGGGTCAGGTTATTTATGCAATATTAATTGGATTTTTAACTGCAATATTCAGAGTCCTCGGCTCAAGTGCAGAAGGTGTATCTTACGCTATTATTATTTCAAACCTTGTTGTTCCTCTTATTGAAAAAATAACTGTTCCAAAAGCATTTGGTATGCGTAAGAAAGAGGAGGTGTGAGGTATGAAAAATAAATTCTTAAAAAACTGCCTTGCATTGTTTTTAATTACTCTTGTAGCCGGTGTTTCACTTGCATTTGTAAATGAAATAACAAAAGAACCTATTGCAAAAGCGCAGGATAAAGCAAGGCTTGAGGCATACGAGGTTGTTTATCCCGATGCTCAATTTGAAGCGCTTGACAATACAGATGAAATACTCAAGGCGTCATCAGCTTCACTTAAGAAGGAAAGCCTGTCGCAATGCACCGTTGACGATGTTTTAAAAGCTACAGATAAAAACGGCAACTTAATCGGCTATGTATTTTCCGCAACATCACCTTCCGGATACGGAGGCGATGTTAAGGTTGCAATCGGTGTATCGGCAAAAACAAATAAGCTTACAGGCTTTACTGTTTTATCACACAGTGAAACTGCAGGCCTTGGTGCTAAGGCAACAGAGGACGATTTTAAATCACAATTTATCGGAAAATCTGCAAACGGCATTAATTATACTAAAAACGGCGCTTCAAGCGATAATGAAATCGATGCACTCAGCGGTGCAACAATTACATCAAACGCTGTTTGCGAAGCGGTAGACAGTGCGCTTGCAGTATATAACAATCAGTTAAAGGAGGTTGATTAATTTGAAAACACCTATTGAAAGATTATATAACGGTATTGTTAAAGAAAATCCAACCTTCATTCTTATGCTCGGTATGTGTCCGACCCTTGCAGTCACAACCTCTGCTATTAACGGTCTTGGTATGGGACTTGCAACAACAGTCGTACTTGTTATGAGCAATATGATTATTTCCTTATTAAGGAAGGTAATTCCGGACGGTGTTCGTATGCCGGCATATATCGTTATTGTAGCTTCATTTGTAACAATAGTTCAAATGATATTACAGGCTTATGTTACAACGCTTTATGACGCTTTGGGCCTTTATATTCCGCTTATCGTAGTAAACTGTATTATTCTCGGAAGAGCAGAAAGCTACGCTTCAAAAAATAAGGTTATTCCATCTATATTTGACGGTCTCGGTATGGGACTTGGCTTTACTTTAGGTTTAACGTCAATAGGTATTGTTCGTGAGCTTATAGGAACAGGCAAAATTTTTAACCTTCAACTTTTACCTAAATCTTATGAGGGTGTATCAATCTTTATTTTAGCACCCGGCGCATTCCTTGTTTTGGCATTTTTATGTGCACTTCAAAACAAATTCGGTGCAAAAGGCGCTAACAGGCACGTTAAAGACGAAACTGCCTGCGGCGGAGATTGTATGCACTGTAATTCGCTTTGCAAAGAAGCAGAAAATAAGGAGGTAAACAAATAATGCTAAAAACCTTATTTCTTGTTTTAATGACAACGGCACTTATTAATAACGTTGTGCTTAGTCAATTTTTGGGAATTTGCCCGTTTTTGGGAGTTTCTAAAAATGTAAAAACCGCTGCAGGAATGGGCGGTGCTGTAATATTTGTTATCACAATTGCAAGTGCGGTTACAAATCTTTTATACACTTTCGTAATCAACAAGCTTCATATTACATATCTAAATACAATAATTTTCATTCTTGTAATTGCAGCACTTGTTCAGCTTATTGAATTGTTCTTAAAAAAATATGTTCCTAAGCTTTACCAAGCGCTCGGAGTTTATCTTCCGCTTATTACCACAAACTGTGCAGTATTAGGTGTTGCACTTACTAATGTGCAGGACAATAATAATTTTATAACATCTGTTGTAACCGGCTTTGGAACAGCAGTCGGCTTTGCGCTTGCAATTATAATAATGGCAGGCATAAGAGAAAGAACAGAAAACAACGATTTTCCAAAAGCATTTAAAGGTACTCCTGCTGTATTATTAACAGCATGTCTTATGGCTATTGCTTTTTACGGCTTTGGAACACTTAAATAGAGGAGGGGAGCAATATGGATATTAAAAGTATTATCATTGCCTCAGTGGTTGTTGCCGCTGTAGGACTTATTATTGCCGTTCTTCTCAGTGTTGCAGAAAAGGTTTTTCACGTTGAAGTAGACGAAAAAGAAATTAAAGTCAGAGAAGCACTTGCTGGCAATAACTGCGGTGCTTGCGGATATGCAGGCTGTGACGCTCTTGCCAAGGCGATTGCTAAAGGCGAAGCGCCCGTCAATGCTTGCCCTCCTGCCGGCAAAAAAGGCGCTGAAAAAATAGCAGAAATAATGGGCGCTCAAGCAGGAGAGTTTGTCAGGCAGACTGCCTTTGTTAAATGTTCGGGAACCTGTGAAGTAAGGCACCAAAAATTTAATTATTACGGCACGAGAACGTGTACCTCTGCATCCGTTGCGCCCGGCGGCGGTGAAAGAAGTTGCCAATACGGCTGTATGGGATACGGCTCTTGTGCAGATGTTTGCGATAATCAGGCAATAAGAATTATCAACGGCAAGGCGGTTGTTGACGAAGAACTTTGCATCGCCTGCGGTAAATGCGTTAAAGCCTGTCCGCTTAATCTTATTGAAATTGTACCTTACGATTCTAAATTTAGGGTTCAATGTTCAAACAAACAGCGTGGCAAGGTTGTTAAGGATAATTGTCAGGCAGGATGTATCGGTTGCGGTATGTGCGAAAGAAATTGCCCTAACGATGCAGTAAAAGTTATTGATAATGTTGCTAAAATAGATTACAATAAGTGTACCGAGTGCGGCTTATGTGCTCAAAAATGTCCGACTAAGGTTATTAAAGAATTTATAAATTAAAGAGAGGAGGGGACTTATGAAAAAAATTGTTTCAATAGTCCTCTCCTTTACTTTGTTATTCACTTTGTTTGGCTGTTCAAACAGTAAGTATACCAAATTCTCAAAAAGTTTTTTAAATCTGTTTGACACTGCCTCAAGTATAACTGCTTATGATACCTCGCAAGCTGAATTTAACAAAAAATATAATAAGTTATACAGTGTAATTAAAGGATATTCCGAACTTTACGATATCTATAATGATTATGATAATATCGTAAATCTAAAATATATAAATGACAATGCATACAAAAGGCCTGTTAAGGTTGATAAAAGAATAATTGAGCTTTTGACCTATGGAAAAAAGGCATATAAAATCACAAACGGATATGTCAATATCGCTATGGGAAGTGTTCTTTCAATTTGGCACGATTACAGGGAAAAAGGGGAGTCGCTTCCTCCTAAATCAATGCTTACGAAAGCAAGTGAGCATACAGATATCAATAATTTAATTATAGACAAGGAAAATTCGACTATATTTTTCAATGATAAAGAATTAAAACTTGATGTAGGCGCAATTACCAAAGGATTTGTTTGCAATAAAATTTATGAATACATAACTCAAAACAATGTTTGGCAAAGCGCAGTTATTTCCCTTGGCGGCAATATAATCACAATCGGAAATAAGCCTGACAAAAATGATTTTGTTATCGGAATTGAAAATCCAAATTCAAATGAATATTTAGACAAAATTTACGCAGATGATAATACAAGTGTAGTTACAAGTGGCTCGTATCAAAGATATTACACGGTCGACGGCAAAGATTATTGCCATATAATCGATAAAAATACATTATATCCGGCAAATTATTTTAAATCAGTAACAGTAATATCAAGCGACAGCGCACTTGCCGATACGCTTTCTACGGCGCTGTTTTGTATGGATTTAAACGCAGGTAGGGAATTAGCCGAAAAATATAATATTCAAGCTATTTGGCTTGACAAAAACGATAAAATCACAAAAACCGACGGTGTTAAAAGTGCAAAATAGAAAAAGAAAAAATGATATAATATTAATAGCCGTTATCATTGCATTGGCAGCGTTAATTTTCATCTTAATCAACAGTTTTTCGGCAAACGGCAATAAGGTTATAATTGAGCAAGATGCAAAGCAAATAGCCATTCTTGATTTAAATAAAAATCAGGAATATAAGATATATGATAAAAACGGTAATATTTGTAATACCGTCATTATCAGCGGCGGTCTTGCTTCGATGAAATACGCAAATTGCAAGGATAAAATATGCGTTAATCATAATAAAATAAGCAAAAATAACGAATCAATAATTTGCCTGCCAAATAAGGTAATCGTAACGGTTGTAAGTGATAAAGGCAGTGACGTTGACGAGGTGGCAAGGTGAAAAAGACTAATATTAAGCGGCTTTGCACGCTCGCATTAATGATTGCGCTTGCGTTTGCATTTTCATATTTAGAATCATTAATACCGTTCAATTTTGGCATACCCGGCATTAAACTCGGCATTGCAAATCTTGTAGTTATTGTTGCGTTGTATACAATGAATGCTAAGGACGCTTTATTTATATCAATTATCAGAATTTTGCTTTCAGGCTTAGCCTTCAGCGGTCCATTTGCAATGATTTACAGTTTAATCGGCGGACTGCTTTCATTTTTAGTAATGTTTGCCGCCAAAAAGAGTAATAAGCTTTCACCAATCGGTGTATCGGCTCTCGGCGGAACAGTCCACAATTTCGGTCAAATACTCGTTGCCGCCGTTGTTATGCGAACCTACAGAATTATTTATTATTTCCCGATATTAATGATTGTCGGGCTTGTAACAGGCATTTTAAACGGAATTATTGCAGATATAATCATCAAACGAATTGCTAAAACAGGAGATACACAATGTCAATAGGATTAAAAAGGCGAACGGTGACAATCCGTTCTTTGAATATCACCTTTGCGCAAAAAATGATATAGAAAAAAGCAAGATAATATCCGAGGTATTAAAATGTTAAAAAAGAAGTATAACGGTGATGAAATTCAAAATAAGCAAATTAAAAAACTTTATAACATTGCAAAATCTATTGCTATTCCCAAAAGAATTAACGAACAAATTTGTTTCGGCGGCGTAGGTGCTGTTGTACTAACAAAACAAGGCAATATTTATACAGGAGTTTGTATTGATACAGATTGTTCACTTGGTATGTGTGCCGAAAGAAATGCATTATCTACAATGATTACAAACGGTGAAATTGAGATAGATACAGTTATAGCTGTTAATAAAATGGGAAAAGTTTTGCCGCCTTGCGGTGCTTGTCGTGAATTTATGTGGCAACTTAGTAATTCAAATGATATAAAAGTCGTAATAGACAATAAAGGCACAATGGTTAACCTTGAAAAATTAATTCCGTCTCCATACTAAATACTTAAGAAATACAAAGAAATTGATGATAATATCAAGTTGTTAAAATGACACTTAAAACTTTTGTGCAATAATTTCGATTGACTAAATACAGTAAAATGCTTATAATATAAGCAATAACGGTAAAACAAGTCCCCTAAATTGCACAAAATATTTATTTTGTGCAATTAGTGTTTTTTTTAATGCTGAATAATACAGATATAGGAGTTTGCAAGAACCCTATCCTTTTTATTTTGGATCATCAAAAAAATCATTTCCGTTTTATCATTAAAATCTTATAATCACAATGGTTTATTGAAATGCGTAAAGAAGAATTCAGTACATTACCAAAGCTTGTACAGCAATATTTAGTTTATATTGAAGCTATCAAAGGTCACAGCGAAAAATCTGTGCTTGAGTATGCTTCAGACTTACGTACCTTTTTCAGATACATAGTCAAATTAAAAGGCTTATACAGTTTTGACACAGAGGACGAAAAAATCGATTTGTCCCCTATTGATTTAAATTTTATACAGAGTGTAAATCTTGAAGATGCATATCAATTTATGATTTATTGCAAAAACGTAAGGCAAAACAACGAAACTACACGTGCAAGACGTGTAATATGCATCAGAAGATTTTATGCTTATTTGACAGACAATTTAGGATTGCTCGAAAAAAATCCTATGAAAAATCTCGACATTCCGAAAACAAAAAAATCATTGCCTAAATATTTGTCACTTGAAGAAGCTGAAAAGCTTTTGTCAGTTATAGACGGCAAATACAAAGAGCGAGATTATGCAATGATTACGCTTTTTTTAAACTGCGGAATGCGACTGAGTGAGCTTGTATCAATTGATTATAACGATATAAAAGCCGACGGGACGCTCGTCATAACCGGAAAAGGAAACAAGGAACGAACTGTTTATTTAAACCAAGCGTGCATTAATGCTGTCACCACATATATGAAAGTAAGACCGCACGACGGTGTAAAAGACAGAGCGTTGTTTTTAAGTTCTCGCAATCAAAGGATAAGCAACAGAAGCGTTCAGCATATTGTTGAAGAATATTTAAAAAAAGCAGGATTAGGTGACCGTGGTTTATCGGTTCATAAGCTAAGGCATACTGCAGCAACACTTATGTATCAGCACGGAAATGTTGATGTATTACTTCTTAAGGAAATACTCGGTCACGAAAATCTCAGCACCACGGAAATTTATACTCATATCAGCAATGACGCAACTAAAAAAGCCGTTGATTCTAACCCATTATCAAGCGAAAAACCTAAATGGTAACAACACTTTTCAAAAGCGTTTCAATGAGTGCACAAACGCCCGAAAAAGCAATTATAATTAAACCGTAAATCAAAAATTTTCTTAATGTCGGCTTGACCTCTAACTTATAATCAAGATTATTTTTTGTTATATCAACTATTTGCTTTGACATATTGCTGCTTGTTTGGATAACAAAAATCAAAACGGTTAGAAAAAGCGCAGCAAAAGGCGCAATCATAAGAATTGTATAGCCTACACCCTTTGCTTGATAATTTATGTAAAAATATGCTGCCTTCATTCCAACCTGAATACCTATAACGCATGGAATAATGTTTATTAAACCGTATCCGATAAGGCAAAAAGCAAGAAAAACGGTAATTAAAAAAAGCGACAAATAATTACAAATATTTTGGCTGAAAAGTTTTGAAAAATTTGCATTGCTCGGCTTTAAAACAGAATCAAGCGCACTGCTTTGAAGAAGCCTGTAAAGAACAGTTCCTATTGCCAATGAGCAAGCATAAAAAACAATTGAATATATAACTGTTTTATTATCAACAATGATTTTTTCAATGTCGGTTTTCTTTTCATTTTCATCTTCTAAATTAAATTCCTTTTTAAGTTCAATAGGAATATCGCTCAATTTTAATCACCTTCTCTTCCCTGCCGACATAACCCCTGTTACAAATGCTACTGCAATAATTATTGCCAAAGATATAAATAATTGAACGAATTCCTTGCCAAAAAATATAAAATTTGCAAGAGTAAATAATACTAACGGTATAATCGACAAAAATGACAAGAATAGTATATTATTTTTAAAAGGCTTAAGACAAATAAAAGGAACTATAAAAGAAGTCAGCGCACTAATCAAATAACCGGCATATTTACAATACGATAAGTCCAAATCAAGTTTAAAAATTATAAATGAAGCAACAGATGATATTAATATTATTGACGTCGTAGTTAATGCTAAGGATTTTACAATAAATTTAATAATAACACTTTTTACGTTAAGACTGCTTATTTTAGGCATAATAAAACCCCCTGAATATTAATATTCAAGGGGTTATTTTTTTAGAACAATTATTTATTATCCTTTTTATTTGAGCCGTCCTTGTCAGCCTTTTTAGCTGCCTTTTTTTCTTTAGCGGCTTCTCTTGCAGCTTCAACTTCCTTTTGATGCTGCTCGTTCTTTGTTCTGTTTGTATTAATTGCCCAGCGCTCAATTTTCATCTTATTTCTGTCAGCACCGGTTTCAATGATAAGGTCGTTTTCACGAATTGTAACAACACGTCCAACAATACCGCCGATTGTAACAATCTCATCGCCGATTTCAAGAGCATTTCTCATTTCCTGCTCTTCTTTTTGACGTTTCTTCTGTGGACGAATCATCATAAAATACATAAGTGCGAACAACACAACCATTAGAACAATCATTTGTATGCTGCTTGTCTTTTGATTAGCAGCTGAGCCTGAAGCTGCATTTTGCGCAAATAATAAAATTGATTCCATAAAATTAATTTCCTCCAATTATATGATAAAAAGTATTATAAATTAAATTTATATGATTTGCAAGTCTTTTCTAAATTCTTGTATCAAGTTTAACACAAAATTCATTTTTATAGTCCGTAAATGTACCGTTGTCTAAGTTTTCTCTTATCTCAGCCATAAGATTATTATAAAAGTAAAGATTATGAATAACGGCAAGACGCATACCGAGTATTTCATTGCTCTTAAACAAATGACGAACATACGCTCTTGAATGTTTTCGGCAAGTTGGGCAATTACATTCTTCATCAATAGGCTTACCGTCACGTTCATATTTGGCATTATTGATGTTTATTATTCCTTTTTTTGTAAATAAATGACCGTGACGTGCATTTCTTGACGGCATTACACAGTCGAACAAATCAACGCCTCGGCTGACACCCTCAAGAATATTGCCAGGAGTGCCGACGCCCATAAGATATCTCGGCTTGTTCTTTGGAGCATAAGGTTCAACAGCAGATATAATTCTATACATATCCTCTTTGGGTTCTCCGACTGCAAGGCCGCCGATTGCATAGCCGTCAAGTTCCATTTTTGCAATTTCTTTCATATGCCAAATACGCAAATCGTCATAAACACAGCCTTGGTTTATGCCAAATAGTAATTGGTTTTTATTAATTGTTGTATCAAGAGAATTAAGCCTGTCCATTTCCTTTTTGCAACGTTCAAGCCAACGAAGTGTACGCTCGCAAGCCTCTTTTGCATATTTAAGAGTTGCAGGGTTTTTAACACATTCATCAAATGCCATTGCAATCGTTGAACCTAAATGAGACTGAATTTGCATACTTTCCTCAGGTCCCATAAATATTTTTCTTCCGTCAACATGAGAATTAAAAGTTACACCCTCTTCGTTGATTTTGTTAAGTTTTGCAAGGCTGAAAACTTGAAATCCGCCGCTGTCGGTTAAAATAGGCCTGTCCCAATTTGTAAATTTATGAAGCCCACCCATATCGTATACAAGTTCATCACCCGGACGAACGTGAAGATGATAAGTGTTGCAAAGCATTACCTGACAACCGATATCTTTTAAATCCTCGGTTGAAAGACCGCCTTTAATTGCGGCTGAGGTTGCAACGTTCATAAATGCAGGGGTTTGAACAGTTCCGTGTACTGTTTCAAACTGCCCTCTTCTTGCTGTGCCCTCTTGTTTTAATAATGTATATTTAGCCATAATTTCCTCTCAAATCTTATAGTATATCAGCAAATAAACATAGCATCGCCAAAGCTGAAAAATCTGTATTTTTCATCAACTGCGATTTTGTATGCGTTCATTACATGGTCATAGCCGGCGAAAGCAGAAATAAGCATAATGAGTGTGCTTTCAGGAAGATGAAAATTAGTAACAAGCGCATCTATGCATTTAAATTCGTAACCGGGATAAATAAATATGCTCGTGTCATCTTCATCTGCACAAATACAGCCATTCTTAGTAGCAACCGATTCAAGCGTTCTACAGCTTGTAGTACCTACGGAAATAACTCTTTTTCCGTTTTTCTTGGTTTCATTAATTAAATCGGCAGTTTCCTGCGGCATAATATAATGCTCCGTATGCATAGTATGTTTTGTGACATCATCAACCTTTACAGGTCTAAAAGTTCCAAGCCCTACATGAAGCGTTACATATCCGATATTAACGCCTTTTGCTTTGATTTCCTCAAGCATTTCCTTAGTAAAATGCAGACCTGCGGTCGGTGCTGCAGCAGAACCTAAATGTTCGCTGTAAACAGTTTGATATCTTTCCTTATCAGCGAGCTTTTCCTTAATATAAGGCGGAAGTGGCATTTGACCGATTTCATCCAAAACAGCATAGATATTGGCATCACAATCAAATTTAATAATTCTGTTGCCATCATCAAGAACGTCAATAACCTTGCACTCAAGCTTTCCCTCGCCAAAAACAAATTCCGTTCCTACTTTTGCTTTTTTGCCCGGCTTGCAAAGACATTCCCAAACAAGTGTTTCCTTTTGTTTCAAAAGCAAAAATTCAACTACAGCTCCGGTTTCTTTTTTAACACCGAATATTCTTGCAGGAATGACTCTTGTATCATTAAGAATCAAGCAATCGCCGGGATTTAAGTAGTCTGTTAAATCCTTAAAAATTTTGTGTTCAACTTCACCCGTTTCCTTATTTAAAACCATAAGTCTTGATGCATTTCTCGGCTCAATAGGGGTTTGAGCAATAAGCTCTTCGGGTAAATCATAATAAAAGTCTGAAGTTTTCATCATATTCTCCGTAAATTTTGATTGACATATATATATAATAAGTGTTATTATATCAAATAAGTACGGATGAGGTAAAAAACCTTAAGCGCACTTCAACCGTCAACAAGTATTATATTGCATATTATCTTGTTTTACAAGTTATTTTTTAAGGAGATTACAGACTATGAGTAAAAAGTACAATGTCGGCATCGTCGGCGCAACAGGTATGGTAGGTCAAAGATTTGCTACTTTACTTGAAAATCACCCTTGGTTTAACGTTGTTTGCCTTGCAGCATCTTCAAGAAGTGCAGGTAAAACCTATGAAGAAGCTGTTGGTAAAAAATGGTGCATGGATACACCTATTCCTGAAAATATGAAAAACATTGTTGTAATGGACGCAACAAATGATATTGAAAAAATCACTTCACAGGTAGATTTTGTATTCTGTGCGGTTGATATGAAAAAAGATGAAATCAAAGCTCTTGAAGAGGAATATGCAAAGCACGAGTGTCCGGTAGTATCTAACAACAGTGCTAACAGATTTACACCTGACGTTCCTATGGTAGTTCCGGAACTTAATGCCGAGCATATCAACATTATTCCTGCACAAAGAAAAAGACTCGGTACAAAGCGTGGCTTTATCGCAGTAAAATCAAACTGTTCGCTTCAGTCTTATGTACCTGCTCTTTTCCCTCTTCAGGAAAAATATCCTATTAAGAAAGTACTTGTTTGTACTTACCAGGCTATTTCAGGCGCAGGAAAAACATTTGAAACATGGCCAGAAATGATTGATAACGTTATTCCATACATCGGCGGTGAAGAAGAAAAGAGTGAAAAAGAGCCTCTTAAGCTTATGGGTAAAATTGTCGGCGACGAAATCGTTTCTGCAGATTCCCCGGCTTTCACAGCTCAGTGTATTCGTGTTCCTGTTTCAAACGGTCACCTCGGTGCAGTATTTGTAGAATTTGAGGATAAGAAGCCTACTAAGGAAGAAATGATTAATATTTGGGAAAACTTCTCAGGCAGAGCACAGGAACTTAATCTTCCGTCTGCTCCAAAGCAATTTCTTCACTATTTTACAGAACCTGACAGACCTCAGATTCATTCAGAAAGAATGCTTGAACACGGCATGGCTGTTTCTATCGGCAGACTCAGAGAAGACACACAATACGATTATAAATTTGTTTGCCTTTCTCACAACACACTTCGTGGTGCAGCAGGCGGTGCCGTTCTTCTCGGTGAGCTTCTTGCAGCAGAAGGTTACTTTGATTAATATATTTGTAATAAATTTGTTAAGGAGATAATCATTATGAAAAATCCTATTTTTACAGGTGCAGCAGTTGCTATTATCACTCCTATGAATGAGGATGGAACTGTTAATTATGATGAATTTGCAAAGTTTATTGACTTTCAAATTGAAAACGGCACCGACGCTATTGTAGTATGCGGTACTACAGGCGAAAGTTCAACACTTAAGGTTGTTGAGCACAACGAATGCATCAGGTGGTGCGTTGAATATGTAAATCACAGAGTTCCTGTTATTGCAGGAACGGGTTCAAACAGTACCGCTTGTGCAATTGAAATCAGCCAAGAGGCTTGCAAAAACGGCGCAGACGCTCTTTTACTCGTTACACCTTACTATAACAAAACAAGTCAAAGAGGTCTTATTGCCCACTACACTGCCATTCACGACGCAACAAACCTTCCTATAATTCTTTACAATGTTCCGTCAAGAACAGGTGTTAATATTAAACCTGAAACTGCTGCTGAGCTTGCTAAGCTTCCAAGAGTAAACGGTATTAAGGAAGCTTCGGGTGACCTTGACCAAGTAGCTAAGATTCACGAACTTTGCGGTGATGAGCTTAACATTTGGAGTGGTAATGACGACCAAATTTTTGACATTCTTGAGCGTGGCGGAAAAGGCGTAATAAGCGTTCTTTCTAACATTGCACCTAAGGAAACTCACGAAATTGTTGCTTCATACTTAAACGGCGACAAGAAAACATCCAAAGAACTTATGGATAAGTACGTTAAACTTGCAAAGGCTATGTTTGTTGACGTCAATCCTATTCCTGTAAAAGAGGCTGTAAGCCTTATAGGATTTAACGCAGGTCCTTTAAGACTTCCTCTTATTGAAATGGATGAAAGTAACAAGAAATACGTTAAAGAAACAATGGAAGCATACGGCTTAGTAAAATAAGTATAAATAAGGAAGTAAAAAATGACTAATTTAATTATAACAGGCGCTAACGGTAAAATGGGCAAAGTTATTCAAAGCATTGTAGCAAATCGTAGCGATTGCAACATAGTTGCCGGTGTTGACCTTAACACAGAAGATAACGGGCACTTCCCTATTTACTCTTCAATTTTTGATGTCAAGGAAAAAGCAGACGCCATTATTGACTTTTCAAATCCCGTGCTTCTTAACGATTTACTTTCCTATTCCGAAAAGACCTCTACACCACTTGTAATTGCAACAACCGGATACAGTGATGAGCAAAAAAAGCAAATCTCAGATGCTTCAAAAAAAATCCCCGTGTTCTTTACTTATAATATGAGTATGGGTGTTAATCTTCTTGCAAATCTTGCTAAAAAAGCTGTTGAGGTTCTCGGCAATGATTTTGATATAGAGATTGTAGAAAAGCATCATAATCAAAAAATTGACGCACCGAGCGGTACGGCTCTTATGCTTGCAGATGCAATGTGTGAAGAAATCGAACAGCCTATGAAATACGAATACGACCGTCATTCAAAGCGTGAAAAACGTACTAAGAATGAAATCGGTATTCATGCAGTAAGAGGCGGAACAATTGTTGGCGAGCACGAAATAATTTTTGCAGGCCGTGACGAAATAATTACTCTATCACACTCTGCAAGAAGCAAGGAAATATTCGCAGTAGGCGCTGTAAATGCAGCTGTTTATATGAATGGCAAGGGTGCAGGCCTTTATGATATGAAAGAATTAATTGATTAACAATAAATCATTAACAAGGCAAACTTTTACGGTTTGTCTTGTTTTTTTTATATAAATATGTTTTAATATATAATAAAGTTTTGAGAAATAAATGGCGGTGAATTATATGAATATTCAACAGCTTCGTTGCATAGTTGAAATTGCAAGAGTAGGTTCAATAACAAAGGCGGCTGAAAATCTTTATATGAACCAACCGAACTTGAGCCGAACTGTAATTGAATTTGAAAAAGAATACGGCATTACTCTTTTTATACGTAATTCGCAAGGTGTCATCTTAACCGACAGCGGAAAGAAAGTTGTAGAGAAAGCCGAAGAAATCATAAAAAAAACAAATGATTTAAACCGTTTCTTATATAATAACGATAAGGAAACAATAAACGTGAAATTGGCTGTTCCCCGTTCATCATATATCAGTGTAGCATTTTGTAACACCATTGAAGCCGTCGAAAACAATAAGCTCAATATTTCTTTCAAAGAATGTAATAACACAGATGTATTAAACGACGTTATGATTAACGGCTATAATCTCGGAATTATAAGAATTCCAACAGAGCTTGAAGCAAAATATAAAAAGATGATTACGTCTAAACAAATGCAATTTCAGGAAATTTGGAATTTCAAATATAAAGTTCTGTTTTCGCAAAATCATCCTCTTGCAACAAAGCAAAAGCTTCAATTTAACGATTTAAAGGAATATTCAGTGTTACTTCATGATGATGAATATATCCCCTTTGTTTCAAAAGAAGAAATTAAAAGATACACTCCCTCGCACGATTCTCAAAGTAAAATTCTGATTCAAGAACGTGGAAGCCAATTTGATATTCTTTCAAATCTGCCTAATACTTATATGTGGACCACCCCCATTCCGAAAAGTCTTCTTGAAAATCATAAGCTTGTAACTAAAAAATGTATTGATAATAAGCAATCTTTTTCCGATATTCTGATTTATCCTAAAAATTACACATTAACTGACTTTGAAAAATTGTTTATTGAAAATGTTTTTGAAATTAAATATGAGCTTGAAAACGGCAATAATACGGTATAAAATCGTATTATTGCCGTTTTTTTACAATTTATATTATTAATAAATTGTAAATATTAAATCGACAATTATATATTATTTAGTATATTTATAAGAAATTGCTATTAATATGATAAAATTTTAACAAATAAATGATACAAATTTAACAAAGGTGTTCAATACTGACATATGTCAGTTACTACATATCATTAGTGATATGTAACATATCATATTTTATATTACTATTATTATTCTATTTGTGTTAAAATTCATAGCGGAAAAGAAAAAATCCATTAATTAATAAATTATTCTATTTAAGGAGGAATAATCACTATGGTAGATTTCGAACAATGGGAAGGCTTTGAAGGCTCTCTCTGGAAAGAAGAAGTAAATGTACGTGACTTTATCCAGAAGAACTATACAGTCTATGACGGTGACGAATCTTTCCTTGCAGGCCCAACAGATGCAACAAATAAACTTTGGGGTATTCTTCAAGGTCTTCAAAAGGAAGAACGTGCTAAGGGCGGCGTACTTGATATGGAAACTAAAGTTGTTTCAGGTATCACTTCTTACGGCCCTGGCTACATCAGCGAAGCTGACAAGGACCTTGAAAAGGTTGTAGGTTTACAGACAGACAAGCCTCTTAAGAGAGCATTTATGCCTTTCGGCGGTATTAAGATGGCTGAGCAGGCTTGCTCAACTTACGGTTATGAGCCGGATCCTGAACTTCATAAAATTTTCACAGAATATTGCAAGACACATAACCAGGGTGTATTTGATGCTTACACTCCTGAAATGCTTAAGGCTCGTCACAACAAGATTATTACAGGTCTTCCTGATACTTACGGACGTGGCCGTATCGTAGGCGACTACAGAAGAGTTGCTCTTTACGGTATTGACTTCCTTATGGAAGAAAAGAAGCATGACTTTGCTAACTGCGGCGACGGTACAATGACAGACGACGTTATTCGTCTCAGAGAAGAAATCACAATGCAGTACAAGGCACTCGGTCAGATGAAGAAAATGGCTGAAAGCTACGGCTATGATATTTCTAAGCCTGCAAAAGACGCTAAAGAAGCTGTTCAGTGGTTATACTTCGGCTACCTTGCTGCTATTAAGACTCAAAACGGTGCTGCAATGAGTGTCGGCAGAATTTCAACATTCCTTGACATTTATATTGAAAGAGACCTCAAGGCAGGCAAACTTACCGAATCAGAGGCTCAGGAACTTATTGACCATCTTGTAATGAAATTCAGAATGGTTAAGTTCGCAAGAATCCCATCATACAATCAGCTTTTCTCAGGCGACCCTGTTTGGGCTACACTTGAGGTTGCAGGTATCGGCGTTGACGGTCGCTCAATGGTAACAAAGAATGACTTCCGTTTTCTCCATACTCTTGAAAATATGGGTCCTTCACCTGAACCAAACCTTACAGTTCTTTATTCATCAGCACTTCCTGACACATTTAAGAAGTATGCTGCTGATATTTCTATCAGAACAAGTTCAATTCAGTATGAAAACGATGACGTTATGAAGCCGGTATGGGGCGATGACTACTCAATTTGCTGCTGCGTATCAGCTACACAGACAGGTAAAGAAATGCAGTTCTTCGGCGCAAGAGCTAACCTTGCTAAGTGCCTTCTTTACGCTATCAACGGCGGTGTTGACGCTAAGACATTTGACCAGGTTGGTCCTAAGTACAGACCTATTACATCAGAATACCTCGATTATGACGAAGTAATCGAAGCTTATGACAGAATGATGGATTGGCTTGCAGGTCTTTATGTTAATGTCCTTAACCTCATTCAGTTTATGCATGATAAATACTATTATGAAGCTGCTGAAATGGCACTTATCGATACAGATGTAAGAAGAACATTTGCAACAGGTATTGCAGGTTTCTCTCACGTTGTTGACTCTCTTAGTGCTATCAAGTATGCTAAGGTTAAAACAATAAGAAACGAAGACGGTGTTGTTGTTGATTACGAAACTGAGGGTGACTTCCCACGTTACGGTAACGATGATGACAGAGCTGACGAAATCGCTGTATGGCTTCTCAAGACTTTCCTTGACAAGATTAAGAAGCATCACACATACCGTAATTCAGAGCCGACAACCTCTATCCTTACTATCACATCAAACGTTGTATATGGTAAGGCAACAGGTACAATGCCGGATGGCCGTAAGGCAGGCGCTCCTCTTTCACCGGGTGCTAACCCATCATACGGTGCAGAACAGAGCGGTCTTCTTGCTTCTCTTAACTCTGTAGCTAAGCTTCCATACGAATGGGCTCTTGACGGTATTTCAAATACTCAGACAATCAACCCGGGTGCTCTCGGTCATTCAGAAGAAGAAAAGATTAACAATCTTGTTCAGGTTATGGACGGTTATTTTGACCAGGGTGCTCATCACCTTAACGTAAACGTATTCGGTACTGAAAAGCTTATCGATGCTATGGAACATCCTGAAAAAGAAGAATATCAGAACTTTACAATTCGTGTATCAGGTTATGCTGTTAAGTTCATTGACCTTACTAAGGAACAGCAGATGGACGTTATTTCAAGAACCTGCCACGACAGAATGTAATTATTAACTTAAAAGGATTTGTTGAAATTGGACGGTAAAATTCACAGCATTGAAACTTTTGGTCTTGTTGACGGACCGGGCGTAAGATACGTACTCTTTTTGCAAGGTTGCAATATGCGTTGCAAATATTGCCATAATCCCGAAACCTGGAGCTTTGATGATGCGAAATTTACCGTTTCGGCAAAGGATGCATTCAACAAGGCATATAAGTATAAGAATTATTGGAGAAAAAACGGAAAGCCAAACGGCGGTATTACAGTAAGCGGTGGTGAACCGCTCCTTCAAATTGATTTTGTAACTGAATTTTTCAAGCTTGCAAAGGAAAAAGGAGTACACACCACGCTTGACTCCTCAGGCTCTGCTTTTACAAGAGAAGAGCCTTTCATCTCCAAATTCAATGAGCTTATGAAGTATACTGACCTTGTTATGCTTGATTTAAAGCAAACAGATACTGAAAAGCATAAAGAACTTACGGGCAGAACAAATGAAAATATACTTGATATGGCAAAATATTTGTCAGATATCGGCAAGGATATGTGGATAAGAAGAGTTCTCGTTCCTAATTTAACCAATGATGATAACGAGCTTAATAATCTTTATAGCTTTATTTCGTCACTTAAAACGGTTAAAAAGGTTGAAATACTCCCCTACCACACCTTAGGTATTTTTAAATGGGAAAACCTCGGTATCAAATATCCTCTCGAAGGCTATAAGCCGCCTACAAAAGAAGAGGTTGAAAAGGCAGAAAAAATACTTCATATTGAAAAATAAAACTAACCCTCCTGATTAATTCAGGAGGGTTTTGTTATGCCTATTTTTAATTTGAAATTTTATTAAGTAATGCATAGTCCTTTGCATTTATATATCCGTCATTATTCAAATCAAGATACATATTGTCATTACCTCTTGCTGCCTTAGTATTTACATAATCAATAAATATAGGCAATTCGCTTTTCGTTTTAGTTACAGTAGAATCGCAATCGGAGCATTTATAAGTAAGTTTGGAATTATCTGCACTTACAAATTTATAATTATGACCTAATGCGTCGGTATAATTTTCAGTATAGCTTTCATTGCATTTTGCACATTTATACAGTGTATAGCCCTTTTCTTCACATTTAGGAGCGATTACAGACTTTACAAACGAATGCTCATGAACAAATACTATATCATTATCAGCTTCCTCAATTCCAACATAATCATCGGCGTTTGAGGCACTGCTGTAGCTTCGTGTAATGACAGGCGAATAAAAATACATTCCGTCAATATTTACATAAGCTCTTGCAGATATTTTGTCATTGATATATTCTGTAGGAATACCTGTAAATACTGCATTATATGTTGAAACCGTACCGTCAACAGAGCGTTTTGCAGCTTTTGAGGTTATTGTATCATCATTATCTGCACGAATTTGAGTGTTGACATTTTCATTTTGTTCGTCAATACTTTGGTCAAAGGAGTACGCAAAGCCGTATTCTTTATTTATTCTTTTATAAAGATTTTCGTATTGGCTCAAATCAACCCCAAGCACACTTTCATCAAGCACAAATCCAAAACGCAAGCCATTATCTCTTGTTCTGATTTGAGCACCCTTTGCTTCAATAATTGAATCCGAATCGATATATTTTATCGGGTCTTCATCAGAATATTGCCATTGTGACCAAGCGGCGGAGCCTTTAGGTGCAATTATCGTTGGATAAACATTATCTAAATAGCTCTGCCTTGTAACCCCAACTGCAACATCTGTAGCTTTTTCTGATATAACTATTATCGAAGAATATGAATCGATATGCAAATATCTTGTATTTGGTGCAAAAAATAATTTCAGTTGGTCGGTTACATGTGTTGAATCCGGGTTTATATATTGTGTTTTCACTTGCGCTTTTGGAAGCCACACTATTTCAAGCGGCGGAAGAAAAGGATATGTTTCTACCGTCGGATAGTATAATTCTTCTGCATTAGGCAGATAAAGTACTTTCAGACATGGCAGATTTTTAAAAACATTAGACGGATTTTTAAAAGATGTGATACTGTCTAAATATATTTCTTCGACATACATATTGTAAAATACATTGTTTGATGTTATTTCTGTCAATTTAGGTAAATCTATGACTCTGATATAACTTCTTTGTCCGATTCCGACCGATGACCCCATTCCGGAGAGAGTAACACATTTAGGAGCATACAAAGTATCAATATAACAATAGTCAAATGCTCCGTCATTTATCCAAGTAACGTTTGGAAAATCAACATTTTCAAGAGAATAGCAATATTCAAATACACTTGTTCCTATATCATTTGCATTTGGAACATTCACTTTGTAAAGATTATTGCAACAAGAAAACATATAATTTGATAAAACTTCAATATTAGGCATATTGCAGGTCATTAATGAGCTTCCATAAAACAAATATTCCGAATCAAAATCCTCAACATTGCTAAAATCAGCGTTAAGTAATCCTGAATTTTCAAAAGCATGCCAACCTAAAAATGTTACCGAATCGGAAAAGTCTATTTCATGCAGCATTGAGCAGCCTCTAAATACTGACGAGTCAAGTTCAGTGCAATTCGGCATTATTTCATCACGCAAATCAGAGCAGGCATAAAATGCAGCCTCCCGAATATCATTTACATTCGTCGCCTTAAAATGTTTTAAGTTTTTAGATTTTTGAAAGCATTTGTTATATATTGTATTTATGGTGTCCGGTAATATAATAGAAGTAAATTTACTTTCTTTAAATGCTTCTTTTCCTAAAGCAGTAGGAATAATGTTATTTATTAGTTTAGGAACAATAATATTGTTTTTATCGCCGTTATAAGCAGTTATTACACCGTCCTCGGTTATTTCAAAATCATTTTCATCTGCAATATATTGAACTGTATAATATTGTGACTTTATATCACTTACATATTTATCACTTTGAATCAATGCATAATTGAGCTGCATTTCATTATCTATCGTTATTGGTGATGTATAGATTGTTCCGTTTGAATTGCTCGGAATCGACTTATCGAGCGTATAAATAAGCTGTGTGTCGGCAGGGATATTATCAAAAGTTACAGTTTGTGTATCTGTATAAAAGCCACCAATAGTGCTTGGAGTCGGAGCTGTATATTCCTTATCAACTAAAAGATTTGGGAAATTAAGCATACCGCTTCCGTAATAATCTTCTTCATCCTCACCCATATAAATTGCTGAGGATTTTATTTCATTTTTTACTTCCGTTGGGGATAATTTTGGGTTTTGCATAAGTATATACGCGCAAGCGGAACTGACAAACGGACAAGCTGCTGATGTGCCGGTGAAATTAGTAATATATGCATTTACCGCCTTATGAGATGCGGTAAAAACATTCTCACCGGGAGCAGCTATATCAACCTCTTTTCCAAAATTTGAAAATGAACATATATGATTATCTTTATTATACGCTCCGACAGTAATTGCAGTTTCACAATTTGCAGGTGTAATATTTTGGACAGGTAAATTGTCGTTACCTGCGGCAACACAAACCGCAACATTGCATTTAACCAATTTATCAACAAGTTCAGTTTGAATTTTCATATTACTATATGGATCAAATACCCCGACACTTAAATTCATAATGTCGGGCTTATTTTTTTCAGCGATAATAGCTTCCATAGCCGCAATAAAAGTTGACAAGGTACAAACACCTTTATCATTCATAACCTTATATGGCTTAATTTTAACATTATCAGGCGTAGCCTGAGCAATAATGCCGGCAACGGATGTACCGTGACCGTTATCGTCCATACAATCGTTTTCGTTTCCGGAATCGCTCATATTAAATGATGTATCGGTAATTTTATCTTTTAGCAGATTGTGTTCATAATTAACACCGGAATCGAAAACACCTATTACAATCTCATTTTCACTATAAGAACTATCGGCTATTCTTGATTTGGCAAAATCAACACCTGTTTCTTGAATTCCCCATTTACTGTCTTCTATATTAACGGCACAAGTATGTAAATATATATCTTTTTCAACAGTATAGCCTTTATCTCTAAGATCATCATATTCTTCAAGCATATCACCTTTATTATTATATTGAAGAACTGCATAATCTAAACCATAAACAGAATCTATAGCATCAGTATTTTTTATTTTGTTTTTGGTTTTGACAATCAAACGATTTTCTGTTGCGTTAGGTGTATTATCATTATAGTGCTTCTCAAATGAATCAGAGTCTGATTCATATTTTTCATTAAGCTTTGCAATTCGACTGCTGAATAAAGAAACGCTTTTTCTTTCAATCTCTGATGCTATTACACTTTGAAGCGGCGCACATATAGATAAAACAATTATAATCGACAGTAAAACGCTCAGCCTCTTTTTCATACAAACTTCCCCTAATATATTTATTAAGTTAATATTAACATAATATTAAGATATTAGCAATACATATTACGATATTGACAATATAAAGTTGTTTTGAATTTAACGATAATCAATTCACTGCATAAAAAGTTTGACTACCTTACCCTCTAATACATCGGGTACGCTGATTGACTGCGGGCAATGATTTTTGCATTTATTGCACCAAGCGCAGGCTGCTGGATTGACATTATAAGAGTTATATTTATCTCTGCCCAAATTGATGTCAATTTCACCTGAAACAACGCTGTTATAAAGAGAGAAAAACGAACTGATTTTAATACCCTTTGGGCAAGGTTGGCAATAGTCACAGCCTGTGCAGGAAATAACCTCGCTTTTGTTAATTATTGCGGCTGCCTTTTCGCAAAGGGAATTTTCAATATCAGTAAACGGCTTAAAATCAGTTAAAGTAGAAAGATTATCAAGCATTTGCTCTGCGCTGTTCATTCCGCTTAAAATTGTGATTATATTTTTATGGCTTGCAACAAAACCCATAGCCCACGAGGCAGGGCTGTTATCAGGCTTTAACGATTTAAACATATCCGATATCTCGTCATTAACCAAAGCAAGCTTACCGCCCCTTACAGGCTCCATAACGATTGTGGGAATACCTGCATCTTCAAGTATTTGGTATTGCATCTTTGCATTTTGATTTTCCCAATCAAGATAATTCATTTGAATTTGAGCAAAATCCCATTTATGAGCAGATACAATATTTCTTAAATCGTCAACCGTTCCGTGAAACGAAAAGCCAATATATTTAATCTTACCCTCTTTTTGCATTTTCTTTAAAAAATCATAAGCATCGAATTTTTCGCATTTTTCAAAATTTTCATTATCAAGAGAATGAAGAAGATAAAAATCAAAATAATCCATACCGGTTCTCTCAAGCTGTTCGTCAAACACAAGCTTCATATCCTCTTTTGTATCACACAACCAAATAGGTAACTTATCGGCAATAAAATATGTATCTCTCGGATATTTATTTAACGCACAACCTATAAAGGCTTCGCTTTTACCGCAATGATACATATATGCGGTATCAAAATAGTTCACTCCGTTTTTATATGCTAAATCGACAAGACTTTGCGCCTTACCATAATCAATATTAGGGTTTGATTCTCTTTTTTCTTCGGTTTCGCACGGCAGTCGCATTGTGCCCAAACCTAAAAGAGATATATTTGTATCCTTAAATTTTCTTTTATCAACCATAAAATATTCCTCACTAAAAAAGGCAGGAAAACCAAAGTCCCCTGCCCGATTAATTATTATTCCTTAGTCCAAGTAACACCCTGCGGTGTATCCTTTAAAATGATGCCCTTAGCTTTAAGCTCGTCACGAATACGGTCAGCCGTTGCCCAATCTTTATTAGCTCTTGCCGTCTGACGTTGCTCAATAAGCGCTTCAATATCAGCGTCAACGTCGTTGCTCTTTCTGTTATAAAGAATACCAAGCACATCGCAAAGTTCGTCAAACACATCAGCGGCTGTTTGACAAACATTTTTAGAAACTTCCTTATCAAGAATAGATATATTAATATCCTTAACAAGGTCAAAGATTGCCGCAACACCGTCGGCAGTATTAAGGTCGTCGTCCATAGCCTCAATAAATTGCTCTCTGCGGCTGTTTATACGGTCGATAAGCTCAGTATCGTCAGCTATGTCTTTAGCGTTTTTAATAGCAAAATCAAGGCTTTCACGGCAAGTATAAAGTCTTTCAAGAGCGCTTTTGCACTGTTCAATTATTTCAAGGCTGTAATTAATAGGTGAACGATAATGAGATGAAACAAGAAAGTATCTGATAACTTCATATCCGTAAACATTGGCAATTTCACGAACTGTTTTGAAATTGCCGAGTGATTTACTCATTTTGACGTTATCAACATTGATATAGCCGTTGTGCATCCAATATTTTGAAAAAGTGCAACCGTTTGCGCATTCGCTTTGCGCAATTTCATTTTCGTGATGAGGGAAAATAAGGTCCTGACCGCCGCAATGAATATCAATTGTATCGCCTAAATATCTTTTATTCATAGCAGAACATTCAATATGCCAGCCCGGTCTGCCCTTACCCCAAGGCGACTGCCAATAAGGCTCACCCTCTTTTGCAGCTTTCCAAAGAGCGAAATCAAGAGGATTTTCCTTTTTCTCTCCGATAGCAATTCTTGCGCCCGACTGTAAATCCTCAATAGGCTGATGGCTTAATTTGCCGTAGTCCTTAAATTTAAGAGTTCTGAAATAAACGTCGCCGTCAACTGAATAAGCGTAACCTTTTTCTTCAAGAGTTTTGATTATATTAATAATCTCATCAATATTCTCCGTTGCCTTTGGGTGAACTGTCGCTTTTTTGAAATTCAATCCGTTAGCGTCAGTCCAAAATTCTTCAATGTACTTTTTAGAAATTTCCTCAAAGGTACTGCCCTCTTCATTTGCACGTTTAATAATCTTGTCGTCAACATCGGTAAAGTTTTGAACAAATTTTACATTGTATCCTCTGTATTCAAGATATCTTCTTAAAACGTCAAAAACACAAAGCGGACGAGCGTTACCGATATGAATATAATTATATACCGTCGGTCCACAAGCATAAATTTTAACTTCCTTAGGGTCATTTGGAACAAACTCTTCCTTTTGACGAGTCATTGTATTATAAATCTTCATTATTTTTGCTCCTTTAATTTTTCAATTTCTTCTTTAAGCTTTTTAATTTCAGCCTGATTTTCTCTAATCAAATTCATAAGCGGATCAGGAATATTGATTTGGTCAAGGTCATCTACCCTTTCGCCGTCAATCCTAACTACCTCACCCGGAACGCCGACAACAGTACAATTAGGTTCAACATCCTTAACAACGACTGCACCTGCGGCGACTTTAGCATTTCTGCCGATAGTAATAGGCCCTAAAACTTTAGCGCCGGAGCCTATCATAACGCCACTTTCAATAGTTGGGTGACGTTTGCCGACATCCTTGCCGGTACCGCCAAGTGTTACACCCTGATAAATCATAACGTCATCGCCGATTTCAGTTGTTTCGCCGATAACAATACCGTTACCGTGATCAATGCAAACTCTTCTGCCGATAGTAGCACCGGGGTGAATTTCAATACCTGTTTTATGCGCTGAACGCTGACTGATATATCTTGCTATAAAAGGCATATTATGATTTAAAAACCACTTTGCTCTTTTATGGCTTTGAAGCGCCTTGAATCCGGGGTAAAGAAGCACTATTTCAATAGGACTTCTCGCCGCCGGATCGTGCTCCATAAAGCTTTTAATATCCTCTTTAAATGAGTCAAACATATAATATAATCTCCCTTACAGATTTCAATATAATAAAAACAAAAGCCCCTGTCAAATTGACAGAGGCAATAAAATACTGCGGTTCCACTCTTGTTTATACTCAGGCTGCAAAATATACAGCTTATGCCTATAACGTGGCAAAACGGCTTAAAATACTAAATTCCTTTAAGCAACTCCGCAGTGCATTTTAGCAGACTATTTATAAAGCCTCACAGCAAAACGGCTCATTCTCTGAATAAATAATTATCTGCTTACTTCTCTGCATCACAGTTTTTAATATTAAACAATTATTTCTACTATTATTATATATATTTTTTTGAAATTTGCAACAATTATTTTGTTTTTATTAAATGCCAACCGTCTTTAGCGTAAATAAGACCGCTTAAAACAGCAACAACGCTTACAACCCAAAATGCAATAGCACAATAAACATTAAGCCAAGGAGTCGTAGTTGTGATGTCAGCCGCACCCTCACCGATTGCAAGAAGAAGGAAAGTCATACCTGTTGTTGACATTTGAAGAAACGTTTTGCACTTACCAAAACCGTTTGCGGCGATAACCTCACCGTTTGCAGCTGCAAGCATTCTTATTCCTGCAACGAGAAATTCCCTTGCAAGCATAAGAAGAATACAAAGTTCTGTATGCCAACCCATATTGATAAATACAAGATAAGCGGCAAAAACGAGAGTTTTATCTGAAAGCGGGTCCATAACCTTACCAAAATCAGTTACAAGACCTTTTTTTCTTGCAATAATTCCGTCAGCCTTGTCACTCATACATGCAACGAAATATACAAGAAGTGCCGCAACCCAATGGTATTTAAATTCTATAAGTGAAAATGCCATTAAAAAAGGGATACAGCAAAAACGAAAAACTGTTATTTTATTTGGTAAATTCATACTTTTTCTCCAATCAAATCATAGCCGTCACAGCCTGTAATTTTAACATTTACGAACTCTCCGATTTCAAGCTTATCATTACTCTTAAATATTATTCCGCTGTCAATCTCGGGAGAATCAAAATAAGCTCTGCCGTTATACATACCGTCGTCAAACGAATCAACAATAACCTTATATGTATTGCCTACTCTCGCTTTATTAAGTTGCTCGCTGATTGAATACTGAATATCCATCAAAACGTCGGCACGTCTCTTTTTAACTTCCTCGTCAATTTGATTATCGTATTCGGCGGCAGGAGTATCTTCCTCGGCAGAATATGTAAAGCAACCCATTTTGTCAAATTTAATTTCCTTAATAAATCTGCAAAGTTCCTCAAAATGCTCGTCACTTTCACCGGGAAATCCAACCATAAATGTTGTACGAAGTGCAAGATTGGGAATTTTTTCCTTCATTTTGAACAGAAGGTCTTTAAGTTGCTCATAAGAGCCTGTTCTGTGCATAGCTTTTAATATATTTTTATCACAATGTTGAAGTGGAATATCAATATATGGGCAAATTTTTTCCTCACTTGCAATTACGTCAATAAGCTCGTCGGTAACTCTGTCAGGATAGCAATAATAAAGCCTAATCCACTCAATGCCGTCAATCTTAACAAGTTTTTTTAAAAGACTTGCAAGACGATATTCACCGTAAAGCTTTAAACCGTATTTTGTGGTATCCTGTGCAATAATTATAAGTTCTTTAATTCCCTTTGTGGCAAGATTTTGCGCTTCCCTAATAATATTCTCCATAGGGCGCTCTATATAACCGCCACGTATAAGCGGAATTGCACAATAGGAGCATCTGTTGTCGCAGCCGTCGCTTATTTTTAAATAAGCCCAATGCTTAGGGGTAGAAAGCATTCTGTCACCCTCAAGCAAAAGATACTTTTTATCAGGGTAAAAGCTTGTTCTTACACCGAGCAAAGCCTTGTGACAAACTTTAACAATATCATTATCCGCACCGATACCTATTACCGAATCAACTTCGGGAATTTCTTTAATGATTTCATCCTGATATCTTTCGGCAAGGCATCCTGTAACAACAATAGCGCTGATAATCCCTGCCTTTTTATATTCGGCAACTTCTAAAATAGTTTCAATAGCCTCACGTTTAGCATCTTCAATAAAGCCGCAGGTGTTAATAATCATAACATCGCTGTCTTCAATGTTTTGCGCTATTTCAAAGCCGCTTTTATTTAATTTTTCAAGCATTACTTCACCGTCGACCTGATTTTTAGGACAACCAAGTGAAATCATACCTACTTTATTCGTCATATTCTTCTATCCTGTAAAATGCCGATTTAATATCCGAATAGTAAAAACCTTTTCTTTGAAGTGCGGCGATTACCTTTTCTTTCCCGTTTTCCTGATTAAGCTTTGTGACATACTTTGATTTAATAAGTTTGATAATTGTTGAAACGTTATCAATTTCAATAATTGACAGTTTTTCGTCAACAATCTCCCTGTTGATACCACGCTTAAAGCATTCTTGCTTAATATTAGCTGTTGAAAACTTTTTTACCTCAAGTAAATATTCAATAAGCCTTTGGCAATACTTTTCGTCATCAAGATATCCTGCTTCGATATATCTGTCAACTGCTTTTTGAGCACTTACCTCATCAACGGATTTTAAAAGCTTTGTTTTGAGCTCTTTAACGGAATAATCACGCCTTGATAAATAGTCGGCACATTTATTTAACGCTTTTTTGTAATTTATTTTAACAAGAAGAGCCTGCCACTGCTTATCATCAATATCTGCCCCATTTGAAATATAATTATCAAGCCAACAGTTTTCATCAGTAGTGGCGGCATATTCCCCGTCAAGAAACAGATGAACCTTAGTTCCTCTGCCTTTTTGATGAGTTAAAATCATCAGTCCTCATCATCCTCAACCATAATGTTGATTTTAGCAAGTGCTTCCTCACGTGTAATCTTTTTTTCAGGCTTCGGTGCAGGCTTAGAGGCATTAGCCTTTGCTACACGTTCTTCCTTTGCTTTTTCGATATCCTCGGCAATTTTATCCTTAATCTTTTGCTCAAGTTCAGCAGCAAGTTCAGGTTCATTTTTAATAATTTCTTTAACATTATCTCTGCCCTGACCGAGCCTGCGGTCACCGTAAGAGAACCACGAGCCACCCTTGTGAACAATATCATACTGAACAGCCATATCAAGAATTTCGCCAACCTTGCTAATGCCCTCGCCATACATAATATCAAATTCAGCGCTCTTGAAAGGAGGCGCAACCTTATTTTTAACAATCTTAGCACGAGTACGAGAACCGATAAATTCACTTCCAGCGCCCTTTAACTGTTCAATTTTTCTTACATCAATACGCATTGACGAATAAAATTTAAGCGCACGTCCGCCGGTAGTAACCTCAGGATTACCATACATAACACCGATTTTTTCACGAAGTTGGTTAATGAAAATAACTATACAATTTGTTTTATTAATAGTACCGGCAAGAATTCTTAATGCCTGCGACATAAGCCTTGCGTGCTGACCCACATGGCTGTCACCCATATCGCCCTCAATTTCACTCTTTGGAACAAGTGCTGCAACAGAGTCAACAACAACAATATCAACCGCACCGCTGCTTACGAGTTGTTCTGTAATTTCAAGTGCCTGCTCACCGAAATCAGGCTGAGACACAATAAGAGAATCAACATCTACACCCAAATTAGCGGCATAAACAGGGTCAAGTGCGTGCTCTGCATCAACAAATGCGGCGTCACCGCCAAGCTTTTGAGCCTCAGCGATACAATGAAGTGCAAGGGTAGTTTTACCGCTTGATTCAGGACCGTAAATTTCAATTATACGACCTCTTGGTAAACCGCCGATTCCCGTAGCAATATCAAGAGTGAGAGAACCGGTAGAAATAGAGTCAACCTTAAGAGAAGAATTTTCGCCAAGGCGCATAACTGCACCGTCGCCGAACTTCTTTTTTATATTTTTCATAGCAGCCTCAAGAGCCGCTTTTTTGTTATCAACTGCCATCAGATAACCTCCTAACATAATTCCCTACTATTATACTAAATTCGATATTTAAAATCAATAGTAAATAAAAAATATGCAAATATTTGTTCTAAATAAAAAAATAGTGAAAAAAGACTTGCATTTTAATAACAATTGTGATAATATATCTACGTTCTAAATTGACAAGGAGGTGTTCGCAAATGGCAAAATGTGAATACTGCGGAAAAGACGTATCTTTCGGCATCAAGGTTTCTCACTCACACAGAAGATCAAACAGAACTTGGAAACCAAACATTAAAAAAGTAAAGGCTATTGTAAACGGCTCTCCTAAAAGAGTTAACGTTTGCACAAGATGTCTTCGTTCAGGTAAGGTTGAAAGAGCTTAATTATTTCGCATAAAACAGCACCGATTTATTCGGTGCTTCTTTTATTTTAAAGAGCTTTGTAAATATGCAAAAGCGCCTTAATCTTAACCCCTAAGGGGGCTTGGAAAAATAATTGAATGTAAATATAATAAGTATATATTTGAAGGAGATGAGCAAATAAAATGGACATAATCAAAGCTAATAATATAAATCATTCATATATATTTGCTCAAAGAGAGATAAAAACACTTTACGACATTTCCTTTAAAATTGAAAAAGGCGAATTTATATCAATAGTCGGTATGAACGGCTGTGGTAAAAGCACCCTTGTTAAACACCTTAATGCACTTATTCATCTTCAAAGCGGTGAACTTACAATCGCAAGCCTTGATTGCAAGAATAATAAAAACATATACAAAATCAGGCAGAAATGCGGTATGGTATTTCAAAATCCCAATAATCAATTTGTTTCAACAGTTGTTAAAGAGGACATTGAATTTTCGCTTAAAAATCATGATATAAAATATAATGACAAAACGATTGGAGATGCACTTGCATTCGTAGGACTTAAGGGTTTTGAAAAAAGAAATATACTCTCTCTTTCAGGAGGTCAAAAGCAAAGGCTTGCCCTTGCAGGGACACTTTGCGTAAAGCCTGATATTATTATTCTTGATGAGGCAACCTCAATGCTTTCTCCAAATTCAAGAAAAGAGGTTTTGGACATAATTCTAAAACTTCACAAAGAAACCGATATAACATTTATAATGATTACGCAGTATGCAGAGGAAACGGTAAATGCTGACAGAATAATTGTTATGAATAACGGTAGAATCATTGGAAACGACGTTCCTGAAAAAATATACTCAAACGAAGAGCTTATAGAAAAATCACAAATTTCACTTCCCTATTGTGTTAAAATATATAATGATTTAAAGAAAGCAGGAATTTTCCTTGACGAATGTCCTTTAAACAATGAAAGATTGGTGGAACTTTTATGCCGATTGAAATAAAAGAACTTTCATTTTCATACGACAGCAAGCCGTTTATTGATAATTTAGATTTAAAAATAAATGACGGCGAAATGGTAGGTATTATAGGTAATACAGGCTGTGGAAAATCAACATTTGTCCGTCTTATTGCAGGGCTTATAAAAAGCGACAGCGGTAAAATAATTATTGACGGCGACGATATTACCGACAAAAAATTTAATAAAAAAATTCTTCGCAGAAAGCTTGGAATAGTATTTCAATTTCCCGAAATGCAATTATTTGAGCAAACGATTGAAAAGGACATATTCTTCGGCTTAAAACAATATAAGTTGACTTATGACGAAAAATACAAAAGAGCTAAAGAAGCACTTGAACTTTTAGGTCTTGATTTTGAAAAAATTAAAGATAAATCCCCTCTTGCACTTTCCGGCGGTGAAAAAAGAAAAGTAGCTGTTGCAGGAATACTCGTTTGCAAGCCGAAATATTTAATTTTTGATGAACCGATAGCCGGTCTTGACTGTAATTCAAGAGATAACTTTATGAAATTGCTTTTAGCATTAAAGCAAAACGGCACAACAATTATAATCATATCTCACAACACCGATTATTTGGCAGAATATGCAGACAGAATACTTGTTATGGACGGTGGCAAAATTATATTGGACGATAAACCGAATGAAATTTTTAATCAAGCTACCCTATTAAATAATCTTAACATAGGCGTTTGCAATTCAAAGGAAATCGCAAATTTATTAAATAAGAAAGGCTTTAATATTCAAAATGATATTTTAAAATATGACGATTTGCTAAATTCAATAATATCAAATATAGGAGTTATAAATGACTGACATATTATCGGGAGTTTATGAAAATATTAGTTCACCCATTCACAACATAAATGCAAAATATAAAATTCCTTGCTTTTTAGCAATGATTATATTAACGCTTGCAGCGAAAAGCTACGTGGTCTATATAATTGATTTTTTGTTTCTTGGCATTTGCATTTTAATTTCAAAATTAAACATTAAGCATTTCATATCGGCAATAAGCAAGCTTTGGTTGTTTTATTTAATAATATTCTTAATGAATGCCCTTTTCTTCGGCAAAGGAGAAACAATTTTAAGCCTTTGGAAAATCAACATAACGACACTCGGCATAAGGCAAGGAGCAGTGATAGTTTTAAACGTAATATTTGTTATACTTTGGTCTAAATTATTCGTTTTGACCTCCTCCCCAATTGAGATAACAAACGCAATTAATTTCTATCTGACACCGCTTAAATTATTTAAAGTTCCGACAGAAAATTTAGCGCTTATATTATCGGTTTCAATTCAATTTGTTCCGACCTTATTAATTGAAGCGCAAAACATAAAAATGGCTCAAATTGCAAGAGGCGCAGAATTTGAATCGAGAAACATATTTAAAAAAGCCAAATGCATATTTCCGCTTATAGTGCCGATTTTCATAAACGCTTTTAAAAGAGCGGACGAATTATCGCAGGCACTTGAAGCAAGAGGATATAAAGGAGAAAAATAAATGAATAAAAATAATTTAAAAATCAACAAATTAAGCACAATGAGTGTAGTGAAACAATCAATCATAACCGCTGTATGCATTGCGCTTTGCGTTGTTTTGCCTATGGCATTTCACAGTATTCCGCAAGCAGGTATGATTTATTGCCCCATGCACATTCCGGTACTTATTTGCGGTATTATTTGCGCACCTCAATATGCAATTATCTGCGGCATTGCCGGAGCGCTTCTTTCAAGTGTGCTTACGGGTATGCCGCCTGCGGCGACGCTTCCGTCAATGCTTGTTGAACTTACCTGCTATGCACTTATTTCATCACTTTTAATGAAATTTATTCACACGAAAAAATCTGTGGCTGATTTATATATTTCCCTTATCGGTGCACTTCTTATCGGCAGAGTAATTGCCGGTGTTGTTAAAGCATTGATTTTTGCTCGTGGAGAAATAACAATTACCGCTTGGGCAACGTCATATTTCGTCACCTGTCTTCCGGGAATTATTATGCAAATAATCTTAGTCCCTGTTATTTATGCCTCACTCGTTAAGGCAAACCTTATCCCGTCAAGATACGTTTACAGTGAGGAATAAGATGGATAAAAACGAAGTAATCAGTTTTTTCGATATTCACTCAACTACTTGGGATGAAAATATGGAAAAAGACGACAGCAAAATGAATGAAATACTCGACGTCGCAAAAATATCAAGCGGAAAAAGCGTACTTGATATCGCCTGCGGCACAGGTGTTATGATTGATTATTACATTGAAAGAAATGTATCAAAAGTAACGGGCGTTGATATTTCAAGCAAAATGATTGAGATTGCAAGAAATAAATTCAAGAAATATGATTTTATAAATTTTCTTTGCGAGGACGCCGAGGAATTTAATTTCAAAAATCAATATGACCGTGTTATGGTATTTAATGCATTCCCTCATTTTCCGAATCCAAAAGCGCTGATTAAAAATCTTGCAAAAGCCGTTAAATCCGGCGGTACTGTTACAGTCGCTCACGACAGGGGCAGAAAAGACCTTGACAACCACCACAAAAGCGTTCAGGCAAGTAAAATATCTAACGGACTTATCAGCGAAAACGCTTTAGAAGAAATATTCAAATCAGCAGGACTTGTTAATATTTATAAAAAAGCAACCGAAGATATTTATATTGTCAGCGGAGTAAAGGCATAATTTAAGCGGACATTCTCAATTGAGAACGTCCGCTCATTTTAATTTTGGAAGAATATTGGCTCATTTTCAATTACATCGTAAGCAAAAAGCTTACTGTCATCAAGATTTACCTTGTGCATATCAACCGCATTAATTCTATGGCAATTATATGTTGTATAATAATAAATTCCTTTATCAGCATTGCAACAAGAGGTATAAATCGTTATTTCATATTTACCCTCAGCCACCTCGCAGCAACCACGCTGTTGGTCAACCGAGCCTAAAATATGAAAGAATTGGCTTACGCTGTCATTTTCATTATCGCCTGATTTTGAATTAAGTTTAGTAAAGGCAACACGTGCAAAACGAGATGCTGACGATAAATCACCCGGCAAACCGAGTGCGCCCATACCTCTGCTGTATTGTTTTAAATCAATATTTACAGCAAAACTGTTATCGGGTTGCTTAGGTGATAAAGACATATAATTATTAAGCATGAACGTTTGCATATCAAAAGGCGGATTATTAGTTAATACTCCTACCTTATTATCATAAATTTTCATACCGTCTTTGGTACATTCAAGGGTAATACAATCGTTTTTGTCAGCAATGATATAATGAAGCTGAGCAGTAGGCAATTTATCTGAAAAAGACGTATTTGTTATATTAATTTTTTTAAGCAAATTGCGTACGTCGTTCATATTTTCGCATTGGCAAAGTATCCACGCAATAAGCTCAAACTGTGCAACATTTTCTTTTCCCTCAATCGGATTATTATAAACCGCATTGCCCACAAAATTAAGCCCTGCAATGCAAACACCTTTTTCGTTCATTGCGTCATAATAAAGAGGATAATCATTTGCAATATGAGCCATACCGATTATTGCATAATGGTTTTTAACCTCACCCATAAATTTAAAATCAAACGTGTAATTTCTCGGCGTAATAGTTATTTTGTCACCGTAAGAAAATTCATAATCAAGAGTTCTGCCAAAATAAAAGTCCTTTGTTTTATATGTTGCTGCAGTACACATAATATCACCCTTTATAATTATTAACAAAAATCGAAAAAATAAAAGGGTTGTCTTGAGACAACCCTTGGTGCCGGCGGCGGGGGTCGAACCCGCACCCTGTCTCCAGGACTGGATTTTGAGTCCAGCACGTCTGCCAATTCCATCACGCCGGCAAATCAGCTTTTTTATTATATAAAATTAAAAGCCCAAAGTCAATAGATTTATTAATTTTAATAAATACTTATTTAAAAATACTTATCCATTCATCTTTTACTTTAATACTCTCGTGCTCGCAAAAATCATTATTTGTGAATATTTCAAGCATTTTATCAAAATCCGGCGCTAATTTCATTTTAGGAATTTCATCAAGACTTGTCCAAGCTTTAAATTAATTTTTCATTATTTATAATAACAAAATTTGTAAATATAAAAAACTGCCGTGAATTAACACGACAGCTTAAATTAGAATTTATTTACTAAACTTATGGAATACTTTTTTACCCTTTTTAACAATGATTTCGTTTGCAAAATCATCGGTTGTAAATGACATATTAGGGTCGGTTGCCTTTTCGTCATTGACGCTTACACCGCCCTGAGTGATAAGACGTCTGCCCTCTCCCTTTGACTTTATAATGCCGGCTTTAACCATCATATCAAGAAGCATAATTGAGCCGTCTGTGAAATCATCATCGGTGAGTACGGTTTCAGGCATATGTGAATTATCTGCACCGCCTGCAAAAAGCGCCTTTGCGGCATTTTGAGCCTTAGTAGCTTCTTCCTCGCCATGAATCATCTTAGTAAGTTCAAAAGCAAGAACTTCCTTAACCTTGTTAAGCTCGGCACCCTCAAGCTTTGCATACTCATTAATCTGCTCCATAGGAATAAACGTAAGAAGTTTCATACACTTGATTACGTCATCATCGCCGACATTTCTCCAATACTGATAGAACTCATAAGGTGAGGTTTTTTCAGCATCAAGCCAAACAGCGCCCTTTTCGGTCTTACCCATTTTCTTACCCTCTGAGTTGGTAAGAAGAGTAATTGTCATAGCATTTGCATTACCTTGAAGCTTCCTTCTGATAAGCTCCATACCGCCAATCATATTTGACCACTGGTCATCACCGCCGAACTGAAGGTTACAGCCGTATTTCTTATAAAGAGTATAGAAGTCATAGCTTTGCATAATCATATAGTTAAATTCAAGGAACGAAAGACCTCTTTCCATTCTCTGCTTATAACATTCAAAGCTTAACATTCTGTTTACACTGAAGCACGCACCAACCTCACGAAGAACGTTGATATAGTTAAGGTCAAGAAGCCAATCAGCATTATTAACCATCATTGCCTTACCGTCTGAAAAGTCAATAAACTTAGACATTTGCTTTTTAAAGCAATCGCAGTTATGCTGAATAATTTCAGGTGTAAGCATTTTACGCATATCTGTCTTACCGCTTGGGTCACCAATCATACCGGTGCCGCCGCCGATAAGGGCAATCGGCTTATTTCCAGCCATTTGAAGCCTTTTCATAAGGCAAAGTGCCATAAAGTGACCAACGTGCAAGCTGTCCGCAGTCGGGTCGAAACCGATATAAAATACAGCCTTACCGTTATTAATAAGCTCTCTTACTTCGTCCTCATTAGTGATTTGAGCTATAAGTCCTCTTTCTTGTAATTCTTCATAAACTCCCATTTATATATCCTCCTAAAATAAAAACAAATTTACAATGACAAAGTGGCACAAGTGCCGTTTTTCACCTTTTGTTCAATATTAATTCCCATAGTTAATTACCGTACAAATTTTGATTTAATAATTCCTCTGCGCTTTGAAGAAGAGTATCGGTTATTTCAAGACCGCCCATAATACGTGCGAGTTCACTCTTTCTGCCTTCAAAATCAAGCGGTGTAACCGAAGTAAAAGTTTTATTATCATCAAATTTCTTTTGAATCAGAAAATGCTCGTTGGCATTTGAAGCAATTTGAGCAGAATGAGTAACACATATAACCTGCGTATTTTTTGAAACAGATTTAAGCTTCAAGCCGATTTTTTGACTTGCTCTGCCGCTTACACCCGTGTCGATTTCGTCAAAAATCAAAGTTCCGATTGTATCATTGTACGATATTATGCTTTTAATTGCAAGCATTATTCTCGAAAGCTCACCGCCTGAAGCAACCTTTGACAATGATTTAGGCGGCTCACCGGGATTTGCGGAAATCATAAATTCGATTTTGTCAAAACCCGTTGACGATAAATTACCTTTATCGAAATTAACAAAAAACTGCATTTTTGGCATATCGAGAAATGAAAGTTCGTTTTTTACGTTTTTTTCAAAATCAGATGCAACCTTTTTTCTTTCACATGAAAGTTTTTCGGCAAGACTAACTGTTTCATTTAATAAGCCGTCATATTCTTTATTAAGCCTGTCAAGCTCCTCATCAGCAAAAAGAATTGAATTTCTTTTTTGCTTTGCATTTTCAAGAAAAGCAAGCATTTCTTCTTCATTTTTTCCGTATTTATTAGAAAATTTATAATAAAGGTCAAGCCTTTCGTCAATCATTTCAATTTCTTCAGGTGAGAAATCAATTGACGTTAAAAGCGCTTCTGCCTTATCCTTAGCAAGTTCCAGCTTATCGTTAATGTCATTAAATACGTCAAAAATTTCCTTAGTTTCATCATATTTAAAAAGCATTCTTGAAACATCGTTGCAAGCCTGCTCAACGCCTGCATTTTCATCATCACCGTTAATAGTTGAAACAGCAAGATTAAGTGCCTTTATTATATCCTCACTCTTTTGAATAAGTTCACGTTTTTTAGTAAGTTCTTCCCTCTCGCCTATTTTGATATCAGCTGCCTCAAGTTCATCTATTTGGAAATTAAGAATTTCAAGCTGCTTTTCCTTATCGCTCTCATCATTAGCAAGTGATTTTAGTTTTCTGCGAACACTAATAAGCTTTTTAAACGAATTTTTATAATCGGCTAATACCGACTTGTTATTTAAAAGCATATCTATATATGTATATTGCAAATCAGGATTTAAAAGTGCCTGACTGTCATGCTGGCCGTGAACATTAACAAGAAGCGAGCTTATTTCCTTAAGCATAGAAACGGTAACAGTTTTACCGTTTACCTTGCAAAGCGATTTACCGTTTGACGAAATTTTGCGGCTTAAAAGCAGTGAATTTTCTTCGTCAATCTCAATGCCAAGTTCCTTTAACTTATCGCAAATTGATTTGCTAATATCATCAAAATAAGCGCTTACAAACCCATAATCGGTATTATGTCTTACAAGTTCTTTTGAAGTACGCTCACCCATTATTGCGTTAATGGAGTCAACAACAATAGATTTACCTGCACCGGTTTCACCTGTCAGAACATTAAGACCGTCACTGAAATTAACACTTGCCTTTTCAATAACAGCTATATTTTCAATGTCAAGAGTTCTTAGCATTTAAAATCTTCTCCATATTCATTGTAAATATTTTTGCAAAGTCCTCAGTTTTACAAAGTACAAAAATAGTATCATCGCCGCTGATTGTACCTACGACGCCTGTCCATTCCATTGAGTCAATTGCAGTGCATACGGCAACAGCCATACCTGAAAAGCATTTAATGCAAACAATATTTTGAGCGTATTCAACATTAATAATTGATTCCCCGAAAATACCGCCTGTTCTTCTTGCATTTTCATTATTTTTCTTACCTGTTGAATAAATGTATCTGCCTTTATCTGACAAATCCTTAACAAGGCGCAATTCCTTAATATCACGGGATATTGTTGCTTGTGTAACCTCATAGCCGTTTTTCAAAAGAAAAGCCTGTAGTTCTTCTTGAGTTTCAATATCATGGGAGTTGATAAGTTCTAATATTTTAGCGTGTCTTCTCTTTTTCATTTATACTCTCCTCTCAATAATTTTCTTATTAAGAATTTCGTAAAAGTTTTCAGGTTTTAGTTTAATTAGCTTAGTTTTAATGTCCGAAGTCTTGATATGTATTTCACAATCAGGGGCTAAATTGACAGCCTCCTGACCGTCAACAGTCATAATCGGAGAATTATTTTGATCATTATTTGCTTTAATAATTAATTCTTTATCCGCCGAAAAAATAATGCTTCTGTCCATAAGTGAATGTGGGCAAATCGGTGTTTCGATAATACAATCCGCCTCAGGGCTTACAACAGGACCTCCTGCAGCCATTGAATAGGCAGTAGAGCCGGTAGGTGTAGAAATAATAACTCCGTCACTTCTCATATTAGAAACATTTCTGCCGTCACAAGTGATTGATACATCAATAAGTCTTGCAAAATCGCCACGTGAAACAACAATATCATTTAAACAATGATGTGAAGAAATCACCTGACCGTTTCGTTCTATCGTCGCTTTGAGCATAAGACGTTCGTCAATAATATAATCATTATTAATAAGCCTTGCAAGCAAATCAAGTTCATCTCGTTCGATACCACTCATAAAGCCCAGCCTGCCGGCATTGATACCGAGTGCCGGTTTGCCCAAAAAAGCTGCTTTTTTAGCGATATTAAGCGTTGTGCCGTCGCCGCCTATTGCAATTGCGCAATCACAAATTGACATAGCCTTGTCAAATGTTTCAAATTTCGCTTTTGTTTTTGCAAATACAGCTTCGTGTTCCTCGGACAAATACACCTCTGCGCCGCCGCTGATGAGTTTATTAACTACATTTACAGCAAGAACGCTCACGCCTTTATTATTAAGATTTGGAAAAACTGAAATAATCATTATAATTCCTCATGTGATTTATAAACTAATTGTTTTGCGTCAACATTTTCATAAACAACAGGCTCATTTGATTTTAACAGATAAATCAAATATTCAATATTACCCTCAGGACCTTTAATAGGTGAAAAATCAAGACCTGCAACGCTAAAACCGTTTTCAACTGCCAAGCCGATAACCTTTTCGCAAACCTCAAGGTGAGTTGCAGGGTCGCTTACAACGCCTTTTTTACCGACCTTTTCCCTTCCGGCTTCAAACTGAGGCTTAATAAGGCAAACCGCACTGCCGTCATCCTTTAAGAATTTATTAAGATTTGGCAAAATATGCTTAAGAGAGATAAAGGAAACGTCAACAGATGAAAAATCAATTTTATCCTTAATTTGTTCATCTGTTACATATCGAAAATTAGTTCTTTCCAAATTAACTACTCGTTCATCGGTACGAAGCTTCCAAGCAAGCTGACCGTAGCCGACATCGACTGAATACACCTTAACTGCTCCGTTCATAATCATACAATCGGTAAAGCCTCCCGTTGAAGCGCCGACATCCATACAAATTTTGCCGTCAAGAGAAATAGGAAAACATTCCATAGCTTTTTCAAGCTTCAAACCGCCACGGCTGACATATTTTAAAGTTTTACCACGAACTTCGATTATATCATCCGGACTAACGTCCTTGCCTGCTTTATCAGATTTTTGATTGTTAACATATACTATGCCCGACATAATGATTGCTTTTGCCTTTTCTCTGCTTTCAGCAAGTCCTTTTTCTACCAAAGCAACGTCAAGCCTTGTCTTATTCTTAGCCATTATTGACCTCTTTAATAATAGAATTTGTATCTAAATTATAATGCTCAAGCTGACGGCAAACGCTTGCCTGCTTAACAAATTCGTCGTCAATTGCAATATGCTTAAAATGAACATTAATATTATTTTCAATTAAAAGTGAAGCAAATATTTCACCGACAGAACCGCTTTTTACACTTTCCTCATAAAAATATACGGTATCACAATTTTTGAGATATTCAACTACGCTTTCATCAATCGGCTTAATTTTATTAAGTTTAATCAAAAAAGCGTCGTCAAGATTTTTATAAGCCTTTGCACATTCGCAAAATTCTCTGCCGTAAGACACAATACATTTTTTCTTACTTGTATCACCTATAATGTTGTAATTATCGTGATTATATTTATATTCGACAGGAATTTCACATTGGCAACCACGTGGATATCTTACTGCGACTGCGCCGTCAATTTTATAAATTGCCTGATAAAACATAGCTTCAAGTTCATCAAATGTTGACGGTGCGAAAACAGTTAATCCAATCACCGAGTTAAGAAAAGAAGTATCAAACACGCCCTGATGGCTTTCGCCGTCCTCACCGACAAAGCCGGCACGGTCTATTGCAAAAATAACCTTTAAATTTTGCATTGCAACATCGTGAATAAGTTGGTCATACGAACGTTGAAGAAATGTTGAATAAACAGCAAAAACAGGAATTAAACCGTTTTTTGCAAGACCGCTTGAAAATGTTACTGCATGCTGTTCGGCAATGCCGACATCAAAAAATCTTTTAGGAAATTCCTCTGCAAAATTACAAAGACCCGTACCCTCAGCCATAGCGGCAGTAACACAGCAAATTCGAGCGTCTTTTTTAGCGAAATTACACATAGTTTCGCCAAAGCAAGCTGAAAAATTCTTTCCTGAACTTTTCGGCTCACCTGTATTTATATCAAATTTACCTATACCGTGAAACTGAGTCGGATTTTTCTCTGCAGGATAATAACCTTTACCCTTAACGGTATTCACATGAATTAAAACTGAATGGTTATGGGCTTTAGCCGCATTAAAAACGTCAACAAGTGCGTCAATATCGTGACCGTCAATCGGGCCGTAATATCTAAAACCTAAATCCTCAAAGAATGTGGATTTGTAAATCATTTTTCTGATTTTAGTATTAATATATGTAAAAAATCTGTTAATCTGAGTACCAACCTTAGGGATTCTTGCAAGTCGGTGCTGAAAATTAGATTTAAAGGTTACGTATCTTTTAGATGTGCGTATAGTAGTCAGATTTTTAGCCATTGAGCCGACATTTTTGCTGATAGACATATTATTATCATTCAAAACTACTATAAGATTACTGTTATCGTTTCCTGAATTATTAAGTGCCTCATATGCAAGACCGCCGGTCAATGCGCCGTCACCGATAACTGCAACAACCTTGCCCTTTTCGCCTTTAATCTGCTTAGCCCTTGCAAGACCGACAGCGGCAGAGATTGATGTTGAACTGTGACCTGAAGAAAAAATATCATGTTCACTTTCAACAGGACGGGTAAATCCGCTGATGCCGCCTTCGGTACGTAAGGTTTCAAACTTGTCCTTCCTGCCGGTAAGAATTTTATGAGTATAGCACTGATGGCCGACATCAAACACAATTTGGTCAACAGGACTGTTAAAAACCTTGTGCATGGCAACTGTAAGTTCAACAACGCCTAAATTAGAAGCAAGGTGTCCGCCTGTTTTGGAAACAGTATTAATCAACAATTCACGTATATCTTCGCATAGCACTTCAAGTTCTTTATCATTCAGTTTTTTTAAATCTTTAGGAGAATTAACCCTATCAAGAACAGACATAATATTTCCCTTTTCAATGATTAAAGCTATTTTTTACGATTGACAAGTGATAAAGCAAGCGCTTTTAAAAAATCACTGTTTTCAAATATATCAAGTTGATTTACAGCAGCATTTGTAAGCTTTTTAACGTCTGATTTGGCTTTTTCAATACCGACAAGTGCAGCATAGGTGATTTTTTCATTTTCGGCATCAGAGCCAACAGGTTTGCCAAGTTCCTTTTCATCACCAACAATATCTAAAATATCATCTTGGATTTGGAACGCAATACCGAGTGAATAAGCAAATTTAGAAGCTGCTGACATTTTCTCTTCATCAGCTCCGGCGCTGATACAACCCATAAGGCATGCAGCGGAAATAAGTGCGCCTGTTTTCATTCTGTATACATTTAAAAGCTGCTTAACTGTAGGATTTTCTTTTTCGTAAATAAGGTCAATAACCTGACCGCCAATCATTCCGCCTACGCCTGCATTTTGAGCAAGAAGAAGAGAAGCGGAAACCTTTTTATCATCAGAAAGTTCGCTTGATGCAATAATTTCAAATGCGTGAGTCAAAAGTGCATCTCCCGCCAAAAGAGCGGTATCCTCGCCAAATGCTTTATGACAACTCGGCTTACCTCTCCTTAAATCATCATTGTCCATACAAGGCAAATCATCGTGAATAAGACTATATGTATGAACATATTCCATAGCGCACGCAAAGGGCAACGCATCTTCTCTGCTTCCACCGCTCGCTTGTGCAAACTCAAGCGTAAAAACAGGTCTGAGTCTTTTGCCTCCGTTTACAAGACTGTATTCCATAGCCTGAACAACACTTTCTTGACCGTCCTTGCAATCAGGAAGAAAAGACAAAAGTGTGTGTTCAACTTTTTTTATATCATTTGTCAGAATATTTTTAAATTCCGTTTCAGTCATTATTATTCTCCTTAGTAAGCATAGTAATCTTTTGCTCTGCCTTTTTCAGCTTATCACTGCAAATAGCTGCAAGCTTAGTTCCTTTTTCAAAAAGTTTAATGCTCTCGTCAAGAGAAACAGTACCATTTTCGAGCTTAGATACTATTTCATCAAGCTCTTTAACAGCATCTTCATATTTTATTTCATCACTCATTGGGTGTTACCTCTTTAACTATACATTTAGATTTTCCGTTATAAAAAGTTATATCAATCTCATCGTTCACTTTAACGCTGTTAATATCGTTTATTGCATTATTATTAATAGATGCAAGTGTGTATCCCCGTAAAAGAATTTTCAGCGGACTTAAAGCGTCAAGACGAGATATTTTATTTTTAAACTCATTATTTTTTTGCTCAATAAAATATGAGTAGCCATCAACAAGTCTTGTTTGCAAAACAGACAAATCATCATATTTCAGATTAATAAAATCATTCATATTTTCCAAAGGCGTATTAATAAGCAAATTGTCAAGTCGTTGATATTCCTTATCAATTTTGTTATGCAAATAAGATAATAATCTGTTTTTTATACCGTCAAAATAATTAATTAATGTTGCCGAATCCGGTACAGCAAGTTCTGCCGCAGCACTCGGAGTAGGTGCTCTTAAATCCGACACAAAATCGCAAATTGTGTAATCCGTTTCATGGCCTACGGCAGAAATTATCGGAGTTTCACATTCAAAAACCGCCCTGGCAACCTGTTCTGTATTAAAAGCCCACAAATCCTCAAGTGAGCCGCCGCCTCTGCCGACGATGATTACATCAATATCGTCTCTTAAATCAAGAATTTTAATTGATTTGCATATATCCGCCGGTGCGCTGTTACCCTGAACAACAGTAGGTACAATAACAAGTTCAGCAATAGGATATCTTCTTTTTGTAATATTTTTTATATCCTCAATTGCCGCACCCATATCTGAGGTTGCAACGCCTATTTTCCTCGGAAATTTAGGTATTGGCTTTTTGTAGATTTCATCAAACAAGCCTTCTTTTGAAAGTTTATCCTTAAGCTGTTCAAAAGCAATAGCAAGTGTTCCTATACCGTCAGGTTGCATATCGTCAATATAAAACTGATATGCTCCGTCCTTGTCGTATACAGAAATTCTGCCTCTGCAAAGAACCTTCATTCCGTCAGATGGCTTGAATTTAAGCCTTTCTGCATTTGATGAAAACATAACCGCTTTAAGTTGTGAGCTATCGTCCTTAAGCGTGAAATACATATGACCGGAACGAAAATAATGGAGAAAATTACTGATTTCACCCACAATATAAATATTTTTTAAATGCACATTTTCATCGAGAATAGCTTTAATATAAGTATTAACTTGTGTAACCGTTAATGCGTTAATATTCATATAATATCTTTCAAATAACCATATATTGCAATTCCTGCGGCATTGTCACAGCTAAACTCAGGCTTTGCAAAATATGCCGAAAATTTATTTACCAAATTTGTTTTAATAAGCGTGTTAGACATTACGCCGCCTACAAATACAAGAGGTAAATCCCCATATTTTTCAAGCAATAGCTCCGTCATTTTTTCAAGCGAAGTTGATATATACGTAAGAACGAACTTGGAAATATCTTGCTTACTTTCGCCGTTTTCTATCATCGCCTTAGCCTTATTTTCAATACCGGAAAGTGAGCAGTCAAGCCCTTTCATAGATGGTTTTATTCTAAAATTCTTATCGCTTAGCAGAGAAAATTTGTCAAGTTCCTTTCCGCAAGGAAAATTCAAACCGAGAAGCACACCTGTTCTGTCAATAGCCTGTCCTGCCTTTAAATCAAGGCTTTGAGCAATAATTTGCGCTTTGATAATTTCATCTTTATCCGGTGTGACAAGAAGTGCCTCAGTTGTTCCTCCGCTAACATGAAAAGCAATAAATTGACGTTCAACCAAATCAAGCCTTCCGACGGAATAAAGCGCCGCTAAAATATGCCCAACTTGATGAGATGTATAATAAAGCCTTGATGATGTGAATTTAGAAACAGCATCGGCAATACCCTTTCCAACCATAAAGCATGGCATATAACTTTTTTCAATATTTCTCGGTCTTGTACTTACTGCAACGACATCAATACTTGACTTGTCATATTCAAGTTCAGCCAAAATTTCAGGCATATTGACTGTATGCTGAAAAACAGCGTCGCTTTGCCTAAGTCCACGCTCACCTGTTTTGACATGCAAAAGTTTCTTTGCCTGAATTATATCGTTGCCGTCAAACAAAGCCGCAGAGGTTGTATAATTGCTTGTATCAAATCCAAGATACATAATTAACCCCTTGAAACAGCGCCGAGAACGCCGTTGATATATGATGCGTCATTGCTTGAAGCGTATTTTTTTGCAAGCTCAACAGCTTCATTAATTGCAATACTGTCGGCAACGTCCTCAACGTTTTTCATCTCATAAAGCGCAACGTAAAGAATAGCAAGCGTAACCTTAGGAAGCCTTGCGGCTTTCCAACTTTTTGAATACTTATTAATTATCTCATCAAGTTCATTTTTTGAACCTTTTACGCCGACAAACACATCCTTTGCATATTTGCTCACCGTTTCAACATTTTCGCTGTAAAGTTCGATTACCTCATCAATATCTTGACCGCTTGAAAAAAGCCCCTCAAACGTTAAAAGAAACGCTTGCTCTCTCATTTCACTTCTTTTCATCTATGTATCTCCTAAATATTTTGTGCAAAATAAAATGCCGACAAAAATCTATTGTCGGCAGATTTTGCTACTCTTCAGTTTCACAAGGTTCAACAGAGCTTACAGGCTCTTCAAAATCAATACCGGCTACAATAACATTTACTTTAGTTACAAGCTTACCCGTCATATTTTGCACTGATTCCTTAACTGCACTTTGCACTTGAGTAGCAACAGTTTGGAATTTTTTACCGGGAGCTATGTTGATATAAATGCTGATAGTAAAGCTGTCATTTTCCTGCTTAATTCTTACAGGACTCATAACCTTAAGACTGCCCTGCTTAATTGTATTTACAACATCAACGGGTTTGTTGCAAAACGAAGAAACACCATCAACATCCTTAGCCGCATTAACTGCGATTGATGAAAGAACCTCATCGGATATAATAAGCTCACCCATAGAGCTTTTTGAAATTATTTCCATAATTAAGCCTCCTTGATTTTGAACCATTATAACACAAACTGAATAAATATACAAGATATTAATATAAAATATTTATGAATTTAGTTTGACTGAATAATAGTGACATCCTCATAGCTGCAACCAAGCTGAGAAACTGTTATTTCCTTAATTTGTAAAACTATTTGGTCCGTTAAATCTTTAGTATCAACAATAACATTAACTTTTGTTGCATCTTCGTTAATAACTGCAATACAATTATTAACACCTTTTGCTTTAACAAGCGTTTCTATTTTATTCTCTGTTGATATTATATCCGAAATTGAAGCTATTTTGTCAGCTGCGGCGATATGCGCCTTATCAGTGTCCTTTGTTGAGTCAATAATTTTTTGAAGTTTTTCGAGGCTTTCGTCTCTTGCGGTTTGCCTGTCAACTCGTGCAGAGGAAAAATATGCATTTTCTTTAACAGGCTGTGTTGTAGTGGCGTCTACATATGTTGCCTCGCCCAAAACCTTATCTCTGCCGGATGAAATCGAACTTACCTTTGCTGATATATCACTGTTTTCCCAATACCAATTGCCGGCAACGCCTACGCCGAGCAAAAGCAAGAAGCAGCACGCAACAATGCGTGAATTTCTTGTTTTTCTCTTTTTGATTTGCTCTTCGGTAAGTATGGTTTTTTCTTTTTTCTTCTTTTTTGGTTTATCGTTTTTCATATTTTCTTTTTTCAAAATAATCACCCTTTTGATTTTATTTTAGAAACAGAAACTCTGTTTGCCGATATATTAAAAAGAGAGGTAACGGTATTAATTACTGCCTCACGAACCTCCACGTTATCACCACCCGAACAAACAACGCTTACGCCTTGAACGGTCGGATATTTTTCCTTGATAAGCAAAGCCTTTTCTCCGCTTTGCGAGTCATATAAAACATATTCGTCTTTATTGCTTTGAGAACTTTCATCGTTTTTGTTTTCGCTGTCTGTCGCATATACATTTTCGCTACTGTACTCAAATGTAATCATCACCTCACAGTCACCCACTCCGTCAATAGAGGATACGATATTTGTCAACTGTTTTTTAGTTTCATCGCTGTATTGCGAATAATCAAACGACGTTTCATCTTCGGTTGCTTTATTGTCATTTGACTGAAAAAACGAAGAAAAAGCAATTAAAACAATTGCAACAAGCCCCATAGCAACTATTATTTTTGCTCTTTTGCCATCGGATTTAAGCATAAAATTTATTGCATCTTTTATTTTATTCACCAATATAATACACCTGCGCATTTATTCCGAGCTTATCAAAAATATATTTTTTAACCTCTGATTTGTCATATTCATTTAGTATATATATTTCAACAGATTTGATATAAAGCTCATCATCTTTGATTTTAACATTAACTTTTGCCTTAGAATTTTTATAATTACCGTCATTAAGTGCTTTTTCAATATTTGATTTAATAGTTGTGCTGTATGATTTTTCCTTGTTTTCCGTTTGCTGTTCGTTGATTACTTTTATGCCTTCAAAGTTCAAATCAAATCCGTTTGCTTTAAACGGCGCAATAAGTGATAACATAATAAAAACGGTAATAATAATTTTTCCTACTTTGCCGTTTGAGTTTTTAGGAAGAAGCAAAGAGAAAATTATAGAAAAAATAAGAGTGATACAAACTGTATACGTCCAATCGTTTAAATACTTCATACATTCACCGTTTTCGATGCCACTAAAATTCCTAATGATATAATCGTTGTTACCATTGATAAAATTAACAAAACATTTATTATCAGCAAAACGCTTGAAAATGCTTCCAAAACTGTGCTTGATTCGCTGTCAAAAAACACCTTAGAGCAAATATTTGCAGCAGATATTGAAAGCCGCCAAAGAGTTATATTAATTATCGCAGGCAAAAATATAGCCGATATAGCAATAATTCCTACTATTCCCACGCTTGTTTTAATAAGGCTTGAATAGCTTTGAATTGATAAAAGTCCCTCGCTTATTGAACTGCCGATAATAGGAACAACAGAATTAATTGCAAATCTGACCGAGCGCAAGCCAAGAGCATCGGCTCTCGATGCGACGGCGGTTTTAAGTGATAAATACGACACAAAAATTGCAGATAAAGCCGAAATTGCTTTTGTTATCAAATTTCTTAAAGCAGACACGATACTGCCCATATTCAAATCACGTCTGATCGAGGAGCAAACAGATATACCCATAAATGAATTTACAATCGGCAAAAACACATTAGATGATATAAAATTCAAGGTTTGAGAAAACAAAAGAAGACTGCCGTTTACGCTAAACGAAGTCATTGCTGCACCGCTCGTTGCACAAATTATGCAAAACGCAGGAAAAAAAGAATAAGTAAAATCAGAACATAGTTTGATTGCCGAGCAGGCAAGCTTCATAGAAGGATAAATCTGCGTCACCAAGAATATTGCAATGACGAGGTTTGAAACCGTTGCATACATATCTGAAACAGAGTCGCTTGACAGGTGCATATCAAATGATTTAACGATTGATGACAATATTATAAAGCAAATCAATATCAGGCAGCATCTTAAAGGACCTTGTGCATTTTTTGAGAAAACAGATGAAATATAATCTAAAATTTGTTTAAACGATATACTGCTGATATTTTCATAATCAAAATCGTCAATTCCGAGTTCATCTAAAAGACTTGCGGTATCGTCATCAAGCAAATCGAATGACGATAAATCATATTCATCAAGTTGTGATTGATAATCTGCAATTTTTTCCTCAGCAAAACACACATCGGGAAAAACAAGAATAAGCATAAAAATAAACATTACGAGAATTTTAATTTTTCTTTTCATTTAAGCATTCCTATCATAATATCCATAATCGTTGTAAAAAGCGGCAATGCAGTTACAAGAATAATAATTTTTGCCGACAGCTCCGTTTGGTTTGCAAGCGTATTTTCGCCGTTATCCCTGCACAAATCCGAAAGCAATTGAGCTATCATAGATATTCCGAGAATTTTAAGCATAATTTTTATGTATGGTAATAAAACGGAAATTTCATTACTTATTGACGTCAGCCTGTCAACTATTCCTTTTAAATCTTTTGATATTAACGTGAAAATAATTATTGTGCATACTATGTTTATAAGAAAAGTAAATTCTTTCGAATAATTTTTCAGCACAATATTAATAATCAGTGCCGTCAATACAATTCCTACAACCTTAATCATAAGTCAAAAAGTGATTTAACGGCTGAAAACAAATTGCTTATTTGCGGAATAATCATCATTAATACAACTATTACACCAGCAAGGGTTGTAAGCATTGCTTGCTCTTCCCTGCCGCTTCTTATTAAAACCATATTAAGCACAGCAACTATTATTCCTATTGCTGCAATTTTAAAGATAAAACTAATATCCATTTATCCTCCTATATCAGCAAGATCGCTATTAAACAGCCTATTCCTAAGCCGAGAGCATATATTATTTTATAATGAGCAGTATAATATTGCTGATAATAATCTTTTAATATTCTAAATGTTTCGCAAAATTCGTTTGCCTCATTTATTTGAGTTTGAGAGTCATATTTTCCTATTGAATTTATGTAATCGTATATTTTTTCATTTTCTTCTCTTTTAAGAGGTGAAGATGAAATTATATTATTTAAATCAATATCCTTAAGCTTTTCACTGTTATTGAGTAAATCAAAAATTTTTTCTGTTTCAGGATTAGTAGTTTTTAATAAAACCATTACTTTTGAGCCTAAGAACACCATCTTATCACAATAATCAATTTTGCTTTTTTCATACTTACATATACTCGCTGAAAGGAGTATAGATATTCCTAATATCATTAGAATTCCTGCCGTTTTCATTTTCGTCCTCCGTCAAATCAATAATGTCAAATCCTTCATCAATTCCGTGTAAAAAAACAATGTGCGAAAATTCACGAGTTGAGATAAGCTGAATAGCTATTTGATTTCTCATTAAATCATTAATCGATTTTAAATGGATAGATAAAATAAACGACGTACCGCTTGAAAATCCGAATTTTATTGCCTCTACTTCATCCGAGTTTCCTATTTCATCGCAAACTATTAATTCAGGCGAAAGCGTTCTTACTGCCAATTCGATTCCCTTAGCTTTTTTATACGAGGATATAACATCTGTATTAATTCCGATATCAAAGCCGGAAGAAAGTTCTTTCCTTTCATCAATAACGCTTATTTTTTTATATTTTCCTGCATATCCGCTTGATAAAAGCCGTGTCATATCTCTTAATATTGTTGTTTTGCCGCTTGAAGGCGGACCTGCAATAATAACACTTGGCGTTGAATTGGCGAAAAGAATATTTAAAATATTTTTTGAGCAATCAACAACATTATGAGATATTCTTATGTTAAGACTGCTTATATTCTTAACGCTTGAAATTAAGTTGTTTTTATAAACAGCTTCACCTGCTATACCTATTCTTGAACCGAATTTATCGGTTACGTATCCGTCAATCATTGTTTGCATATTTGTATGATACGAATTATTACAAAAACTGTCGAGAATAAATATAAACTCATCATCGCTGATAAATCTGCAATCGTTCAAATAATGATTAATAAGCTTGTCATATTTACTGATAAAAAAAGGTTTATCAAGAATGTAAATAACTATAGGTTTATTAACTCTAAGCCTAATCTCAGTTATTTTTGACAAAACAGATACATCAAATGACAAAAAGCAGTTTTTTAAATCGCTTGGAAAGTGCTCTAAAACAGAAAAAATATTGTCCATAAAATCACCTTGCTTAATAGTATGCTGAATTTTTGAAAAATATAACAAATTTTCAGTTGAAGTAGAAAAGCAAATGTGATATTATATGTATATAATTATAATATTTACGGAAGTGCGGTTGCAGTAATGAATAGCAATATAACTATCAACACAAAAACTAACAAATTCATTAACGGCGAAACGGTTAGCTATACTCTTATGGCTACGGTTTCGCTTTTTGTTCTGTTTGCGTTAAAACAGATATTAAAAGTTTTTATCGGCGTTGCTGTTGCTCCGAGCTGTATCATCGCTTTTATCACGGCAAGCATTATTTCATTTTTACTTGAAAGAAAATTTGTGTTTGGCAAAAAGATGTTAGCTTCAAACGCTAAACAAATAATATTTTTTATAATCAGAGCAGCAGTTAACTTCGGCTTTTATAAACTTTCGGAATTTGGGTTTAAAAATATGCTTGATATGCCAATCACGTTTGTTTGGTTTATAGCCGTTGTAACTTCTTTTTTATTTAACTATATCTATGACAGGACACTCGTTTTTGATTGCGGATATGAGGCAATAAGTGTAAAACAGTCAAGAATATATAAAACCTTTTATAAAAATAGATATGTATTTTTATCCTCTGCCTTGGCACTCTTATGTATAAGCATTCTTTATATCATTTATTCAACATTTCCGTTTGGCGATACAACTGTTATGAGAATGGACCTTTATCATCAATACGGACCGCTTTTTGCCGAACTTTATGACAGAATAGTTGAACACAAAAGCCTGCTTTATTCTTGGACAACGGGCGGCGGCTCAAGCTTTTTAGGCAATTATCTAAACTATCTGTCAAGCCCGCTTTCATTTTTAATTTTCCTTTTTAATAAGGAGGATATTGCATTTGCCATTACCTTTATAGTTGGATTAAAATGCATATTAAGTGCAACCACATTCAGTTACTACTTAAAGAGCAGCTTTGGCAAAAATAATTATTACGTAAGTGCATTCGGCGTACTCTATGCCTTTAGCGCATATTTCCTTGCATATTATTGGAATATTATGTGGCTTGACGGAATGATTATGCTCCCGCTTATTGTTCTCGGAATTGAAAGAATTTTCAATAAAGGAGACATTAAGCTATATACTATTTCAATGATTTTGCTTTTCTTTGCAAATTATTATATGGGCTATATGAGTTGTATATTCGCAGTAATATATTTCGTTGCATACTTCATTATTTCATACAAAAATGACGGCAAACTCAATCCTAATGCAAAATTTGAAAAGAAATATTCAACAAAAGCATTGATGAATAACACTTTTATTAACAGAGGGATTAAATTTGCATTTGCCAGCATCATTGCAGCAATGTTTTGCGCTATTACTTTAATACCGGTGTTTATGATATTAAAGAACAGTTCTGCAACGTCAGGCACGTTTCCTGATACATTCACAAGCTATTTTGACATTCTTGACTTCATAACCTCTCACTTTGCAATTCTCGAAACAACTATAAGAAGCAGTGGCGACAACGTTCTCCCTAATGTATATACCGGCATTTTGACGCTTATATTGCTGCCGTTATTCTTACTCAACAACAAAATAAGTCTTAAAGAAAAAGCGACTTACGTGCTTTTGATGGTTTTCTTTATTTTCAGTTTCAACAATAACTGTGCAAACTATATTTGGCACGCATTCCATTTTCCTAATGATTTGCCATATCGTTTTTCGTATATGTATTCATTTATAGTTGCTGTTATGGGATATAAAACCTTAATTAATTTCAAAGCAATTAATATTAAAGATATCGTATATTCGGGACTTGGCGTTATTGCAATCGTTATTTTAGCTCAAAAATTTCTTACTAACAAAATGACTAACGGCACCATTTATGCAACAATTATTTTAGTTGCACTTTGGTGCGGATATCTTCTTATCGTTAAAAACAAGAATATTCAAAAAAGACTGACAGCATTTGTGCTTATAGTATTTTTAGTCGGTGAAACAGTTATAAGTGCCGTTACCGGAATACCGCTTAATCAGGAAAACGGAAACTATAAAGAAAATTTTTCCACATATAACGATGCAATCAAATATATTGACTCAAATGATAAAGACTTCTACAGAACGGAGCTTTGCTATCTAAATACACGTATGGACCCGTCTTATTACGGCTATAACGGAATATCAGTATTTTCGTCAATGGCATACGAATCATATTCAGAGCTTCAGCATAGCTTAGGAATGTTCGGTAATAGAATTAACAGCTATACTTACAATCCTCAAACGCCTGTATACAATATGATGTTTAACATTAAATATTTAATTCAAACCGATGTAAGCTTAGCTCCTTCTTCTAATCTTTATAAAAAGAAATACACAACCAAAAACAAAAAGGCAAATGTATATGAAAACAAGTATAATCTGCCTATCGCCTACTGCGTTAATTCAAATATTGAAGATTGGATAACAGATGAGGGCAATCCGTTTGAAATTCAAAGTGACTTTATAAAGCTTGCAACGGGATATTCAAATGTGTTTAAAAACGTTGATTATATCAGTACCGACTTTGACTCAGTAACAGGTGATGACGTTACTGAAAACGGAACATATTGGCTTAATAAAAGCGATGCTTCATCAAAATACGGCACAGAAACAATTACGCTGTCACCTACTATCGACGGAAACCTTTATCTTTATGTTAAGTCAAGCGATTTAAAGAGCATAACTGTTAATTCTGAAAAAGTATCTGATATTACACAAAACACAGATGAGGAATATTTACTTGACCTTGGTTTCCACAATAAAGGCGATGAAGTTAAGGTCTCGCTTGACGGCGGAACTATGGAAAGTGAGAGCACATCGTTTGATATTTATTGTTACAGTTGCGATGACTCGGTATTGAAAAATGCTTATAATTCTCTTTCCAAGAACACTTTAAATGTATCATCTTATAGCGACACATCAATTAAAGGTACTATTTCCTCAAAAGAAAATTGTTATTTATATTCATCAATTCCTTATGATGACGGTTGGAGCGTATATGTCGATGGCAAAAAGGCAGAAACATTTGAAATCGGCGGTACTCTTCTTGCAATTGAATTAACTGCGGGTAATCATCAAATCGAATATAAATATACTCCATCAGGCCTTGTTTACGGCATAGCGGTTACGGCAATTACTGCATTTGGATTATGCGGTTATTATATATTCAGTAAATCTTCTTTAAAACTTAACAAAAGAGCGAGAAAGAAGGAGAAAAATATTGTTGAATAAATAAAAATCAGTATAATTCTTAAAAATCTATTTACAATAATGTGCTTTTATTGTAGAATACACGTGAACATTTGAGAGGAGTTTCATATTACTATGGCAAGACAAACAGCAATCAGTATTAACACTATTCCAATCGGTCCACTTGGCATAATCGGTATGCCGGGATGCGAAGAATTAACGGACAAAATTGACAAGTACCTCGTTAAATGGCGCAAAACTCAAGCAAGTGAGCATGCTGAGTCAATTGCTTTCTTTGGCTATCAGAGAGATACATATAAAATTGATGTATCTATTCCACGTTTTGGCAGCGGCGAAGGCAAGGGTGTTATTAACGAAAGCGTAAGAGGTTACGATATTTATATTGTGTGCGACGTATTTAACTACAGCTGCAGCTATGATATGTACGGCAGAAAGGTTTATATGTCACCCGACGATCATTTTGCTGACCTTAAGAGAGTTATTTCAGCGCTTTGTTCAAAACCAAAAAGAGTTTCTGTTATTATGCCTATGCTTTACGAGGGCAGACAGCACAAGAGAAGTTCAAGAGAATCACTTGACTGTGCAATGGCTCTTAAGGAGCTCGTTCATCTTGGTGTTGAAAACATTATTACGTTTGACGCTCACGACCAAAGAGTACAAAATGCAATTCCTGACAAATCATTTGAAAATGTTATGCCGACTTACCAGATGATTAAGGCACTTGTCAACAATGTTGAAGACTTAAATGTTGATAAGGACCATTTAATGATTATCTCTCCTGACGAAGGCGCACTTCACAGATGTATTTATTTTGCTACACAGCTTGGAGTTAATCTTGGTATGTTCTACAAGAGAAGAGATTATACAAGAGTTGTAAACGGCAGAAATCCAATCGTTGAGCATCAATATCTCGGTGATTCCGTTAAAGGCAAAGATATTATCATTGTTGACGATATGATTTCATCAGGTGAATCTATGCTTGAGGTTGCTATGAAGCTTAAGAACTTAGGTTGCGGCAGAATTTTTGTGTGCACAACTTTCGGTCTCTTCTGCAACGGTCTTGATGTATTTGATAAAGCTTATAAAGACGGTGTATTCTACAGAGTGTTTACTACTAACGGTGTATATCAGCCGCAGGAGCTTTTGGACAGAGAATGGTATGTAAGCGTTGAGCTTTCAAAATATGCCGCATATTTGATTGACACATTAAATCACGATATGTCTGTTTCAAGTCTTCTTGACAGCTCTGCAAAAATTGATACTTTGTTAAAAAATAAAGGTTTAAAGGACTAAGATATTATGGCAAAAGTAAAATTGTCTAAAGCTAAAACAGCTATAATTATTATTGCCGCAATTATTTTCGCACTTTTAGTTGCAGGCGGAATTTATTGCGTTGCAACAGACCAAAGCCCTGCTACTGCAATTGAAGCGGCAACAGCGCATCAGGACAAGCTTGTCGGCAAGTGGCAAAGCCAAAAATCGCCGGGATTATCCGCTTATGTATTTTATGATGACGGAACGTATGATTCTTATTTGTCTACAGTTAATTTTTCAGGCGAATATACTGTAAAAGGCAATAAAATCACTTTGACAAATCCTAATACTAACGCACAGGTTATTTATAAATACAAGGTTAAAGGCAAGGTTCTCACCCTTACTCTTATGGAAGACGACAAAGAGGCAGAATCAAACGCTTATGATTCTGTTGATGAACTTCAAATGAAAACTCTTGCAGATTTAATCGGCGATTCTATTAAAGACAACAATACAACTACACAAGCACAATAATTAAAAACCCCTCGTCATTGACGTGGGGTTTGTTCTATTTTTTGTTTACTTTCCATATACATTACCAAGGAAGGTGAAATTCTTTGATTGGTAATGTGGAAAAACGTTGTATCGATTTAGGACATTATATAATTGAAACAGGTGCTACTGTCAGGCAAGCGGCAATAGTTTTCAATATCAGTAAATCTACCGTACATAATGACGTCACAAAGCGCCTTGCAATGATTAATCCCCTGCTTTGCAGTGAGGTTAAAGAGGTACTTGAGCACAACAAGGCTGAGCGTCACATAAGAGGCGGACTTGCCACAAAAGAAAAATACAGAAAGCTAAAAGATAACAAAAACATTGATTAATAAGAAAAATAATGCTATTATAAAAAAAGAAAATCAAAGGAAGTGTAAATATGAAGATAGGTTTTATAGGCTGCGGAAATATGGCGACTGCCATTATTAACGGAATTACGAATAATAACGTCGTAAGCGAAAAGGACATAAATGCTTATGACATTTTTGACGGTGCAACCAAAAAGCTTAAAGAAAATAAAGATATAAACATTTGTAAAAACGAAAAAGACGTTGTAAAATCAAGCGACATTATTTTTCTTGCAGTCAAGCCAAATGTTCAGGCAAGCGTATTAAAAGCAATTGACGGTGAAATTAAGGATAAATTAATCATTTCAATTGCCGCAGGAAAAACAATTGAATTTATCGAAAGCAATTTAAAATGCAAAGCTAAAATTGTTAGAGTTATGCCAAACATCAACGCTAAAGTCGGTGAGGCTATATCTGCTTATTGCTTTAATGATTCAGTAACAGGTGAGGACAAAACTAACGTTGAAAGCCTTTTAAACGGAATAGGACAGGTACTTTGCCTTGATGAAAGCTACTTCCCTCTTTTCGGTGTTATCGGCGGCTGCGGACCTGCTTTTGCATATATGTTTATTGACGCAATGGCACGTGCAGGAGTTAAAAACGGAATGAAAAAAAGCGATGCGCTTAAAATTTCTGCTCAAACCGTATTAGGCAGTGCAAAAATGATTTTGGAAAGCGACGAGCATCCATGGCAACTTATAGATAATGTTTGCTCCCCCGGCGGTACAACTATCGAGGGCGTAACCTCACTTCAGGCAGACGGCTTTGAAGCGGCAGTTCATAATGCTGTTGACAAAGCGCTTGATAAAGATAAAAAATTATAAAATTAAAGCTCGGTTTTGGGTTACTCCCTTTACCGAGCTTTTTTCTAAAGTTTTTATTAAGATATTGTTAAATTATTGACGATGTCTATTTTATATGATATAAAGGACTTGGAGGTGTTTATATGAAATATTCTTTTAAAGATTATCTTATTGATACACTTATGTTTGGTTTATCTGTATCAATTACCCCAATTATATATTTGTCAACATTTATAATAGTAAACAAATTTAATTATATAAATTCCCCTGTTAACTTATATTTAGCAATTTTCATTTCATTTTTGTTACCGTTTATATTCGGCATTTTTCTTTCAAGAAAACTTTGCAAACAATCTATATCTTCATATTTAACAGTTTTCTTAATAATGGAAATAATTTGCATATTTCATATCAAAATTCCGGATAGTTATTTTGTTTTTTTACTTCCTCAGGAAGAATGGATAAGAGGATTATTTAATAAGTATAATGAAATCAGAGAAATAACAATAGCTATTATTACACCGGTTTTATACACACTCTTATATTTTTTAGGTACAAAATTAAAATCAAAAAAACAAATTAATAAATAAACTATAAAAAATAAAAGCTCGGAATTAACCGAGCTTTTGTGTTTTATGCTAATTACATATACTTTTTAATTTCATCAACCATATCGGTCTTTTCCCAAGAAACACCGAGGTCTTCCCTGCCCATGTGACCGTAAGCAGCAACATTTTTATAAATCGGCTTTCTAAGGTCAAGCCTGTCAATAATTGCAGACGGACGAAGGTCGAACACCTTATTAACGATATCTGCAATCTTTTCGTCATCAAGCTTACCTGTACCGAACGTGTCAACCATAACAGAAACAGGCTTTGCAACGCCGATTGCATAAGCAAGCTCAACCTCGCACTTATCTGCAAGACCTGCGGCAACGATATTTTTTGCTACCCAACGGGAAGCATAAGCGGCGCTTCTGTCGACCTTAGTTGGGTCCTTACCGCTGAATGCACCGCCGCCGTGGCGAGCATATCCGCCGTATGTATCAACAATAATTTTACGGCCTGTAAGACCTGAATCACCGTGAGGGCCGCCGATTACGAATCTACCGGTAGGATTTACAAAATATTCTGTATCATCGTCAATAAGATCATTAGGAATAGTAGTTTTAATAACCTTTTCGATAATATCGTTTCTAAGTTGAGAAAGCTCAACGTCAGCGCTGTGCTGGCTTGAAACAACAACAGCAGTTACCTTTACAGGCTTGTCATCGTCATATTCGACCGTAACCTGGGTTTTACCGTCGGCATAAAGATAAGGCAATGTACCGTTTTCTCTAACCTCTGTAAGCTTAAGAGCAAGCTTGTGAGCAAGGCTGATAGGAAGCGGCATAAGTTCCTTAGTTTCATTGCAAGCGTAGCCGAACATCATACCTTGGTCGCCGGCACCGTTGAGGTTATATTCATCTTCTTCGTCATTCTTAAGCTCTAATGATTTATCAACACCCATAGCAATATCAGGTGACTGACGGTCAAGAGCAAGTAAAACAGCACAGGTGTTGCCGTTAAAGCCTTTCTTATCGTCGTCATAGCCGATATCGCAAACGGTTTTTCTTACGATTGACGGGATGTCAACCGTAGCTTTAGTTGTAATTTCACCCATAACAAGAACTTGACCTGTTGTGCAAGTAGTTTCACATGCTACACGGCTTTGCGGGTCTTGCTCGAGCATTGCGTCGAGAATAGAATCTGAAATTTGGTCACAAATTTTATCAGGATGACCCTTTGTTACAGATTCACTTGTAAACAAATGTTTTGACATAATATATTCCTCTCATCAAAAAAATTTGTTAATTGCTTTAGAAAGAAAAAAGCACACGTAACGAGCGTGTGCACTTAGCTATCATCACTCGGTAAGCCGCAGGTATTAGCACCTTACAAATGCAGGTTGCTGTGGTTTCACAGGGCCTGTCCCTCAACCACTCTTGATAAAGCATATTAACATCACACATATAATACAACAACGATTAAATAAAGTCAACAAATATTTATAAAAATAAAGGTTATTTTATATTTACTATTGTAATTTCTTAATAAATAGTTTATAATTATATAGCAATAAAAGGCATATAGCCTTATAAGGAGGAAAATTATGGCAAAGAAAACCGTATTTATTACCGGTGGTACAGGTAATATGGGTTGGGCTGCCGTTCAGGAAATGCTTAAGCATCCAAGTGATATCAATATCAAGATGCTTGCAAGAAAAAGCCCAAAGAACGAAGAAAAGCTTAAGGATTTAATGGCAAAGCCAAACGTAAAGGTTGTTTGGGGTGACCTTAATGATTACGATTCAATCCTTGAAGGTGTTACAGGCTCTGACTATGTCCTTCACGTAGGTGGTATGGTTTCACCGACTGCTGACTGGAAACCTTACAAAACACAAAAGACAAACATCGGTGCTGCACAAAGCATCTGCAAGGCTGTTCTTGCTCAGCCAGACCCTGATGCAGTAAAAGTTTGTTATATCGGTACCGTTGCCGAAACAGGCGACCGTAACTATCCTATCCATTGGGGACGTTGCGGTGACCCTATCAAAATTTCAATTTACGACCACTATGCAATTTCTAAGACCGTTGCTGAGCGCACATTTGTTGAAAGCGGTATTAAGAATTGGGTTGTAATGCGTCAGTCAGGTATTCTTTATCCTAATATTCTTAAGAATATGGATCCTATTATGTTCCACGTTCCAATCAACGGCGTGCTTGAATGGTGTACAGTAGAAGATTCAGGCAGACTTATGTGCAACCTTGTTCTTGAGGATAAGGCAGGCAACCTTGGCGCTGACTTCTGGAATCACTTCTACAACATCGGTTCAGGTAAGGAATACAGAATTTCTAACTATGAATTCGAGCAACTTCTTCTCGGAACACTTGGTCTTGCAGGCCCTGAAAAGCTCTTTGAACCTAACTGGTTCATCACTAAGAACTTCCACGGTCAATTCTATGCAGACGGTGACAAGCTTGAAGAATACTTACATTTCAGAGAAAATCTTCCTATAAAGGACTATTTCCACAGACTTGCTGACCACGTTGAATTTTATTTCAAAATACCAAGATATCTTCCAAAGAATCTTGTAGCAGCTTGTGCAAAGCCGTTTATGAAAAAGATTGCTTCTACTCCTGACTTCGGTACTCTTGATTGGGTTAAAACAAATAATCCTGAAAGAATGTCTGCATACTATGGTTCACTTGAAGAATACAACAAGATTCCTAAAAAGTGGGAAGACTTTGAAATCATCAAGTTTGATAAAGACAGCAGCGCAGCTGAACAGTTTAAGCTTGACCATGGTTATGATGAAAGCAAGCCTGAATCAGAGCTTGACATTGAAGATATGAAGCAAGCAGCTAAGTTCCGTGGCGGTGAATGCCTCAGCGAAACAATGGTTAAGGGAGATATGGCAACAAAGCTTAAGTGGAAATGCGGCACTTGCGGTGCTGAATTTGAAGCTTCACCTGCACTTATTCTTCTTGGCGGTCACTGGTGCCCTGAATGCTACATTCCGCAGAAGGAATGGAACTATGATGAGGTTGCTAAGACTAACCCGTTCTTCGCTCAAGTTTGGTATCCTAACCACACTAAGGAAGAGCATAATGTTTACAAGTTTGACGACCTCTTCCATATTAACGGAGTTAAATGGGACGATATTAAGCACTAAGCACTGACTTAAATACATATAAATTACTAAACACCTTGCATTAATTTGCAAGGTGTTTTTCATTTTTTGAAATATCTAAAAAAATAATATAAAAAAGCTGTCATCGACGATGACAGCTTTTAAAATACAATATTAAAATGTTTTATGTATTAGTCAAACAAAATTTCAGTATTAGCAAATGAAAGCGGTACATATTCACCGTTATTTACATAATAAACTGCAGAAAGCTTAACGGCAACTGCATATTGCTTACCTGAACATGTAAACATATAGCAATCAGCACCATTTACGGTCTTAATGCTATTATTAAATGAAATTGCGCTGTTTGATGCATCTGAACTGTAACCTATTTCTTTCCAATTATCGTGAATTGTTTGCTTAAGCATACGCTTAGCATCATCAACATTATAATCAGGAGTAGTAGTAATCTCGTGTGGATTAGAATAAAGGTCATATACAGCCGGTTTTTTGCTTTCCTCTGCAACGGTTGTTTCCTCAACAACAGGTGCGACATAAGCAGTATTTACATACATGATGATGAAGTAAATTAAGAACCAAATAAGAAGAAGGAGAATTATCATAAGGATAATCTTTCCTGCCTTATTTTGATTTGCAGTTGATGAATTAGCAAATTCCTCTTCGGTAGGAATTTGAACAGGAACGAAAGGTTTACCTTTCTTTGCACACTTTTTCTCTACCTTGGCATTCTTCTTTTCTAATTTCTTAACATACTTTCCGTATGCTTTAGTTGTAGCCTTTTCAGCCTTGATTTCCTTCTTTGTTTGATATTCATCAACATTAGGAATTGCGATAGGAACAAATTCCTTACCGTCTTTTTGAGCCTTAGCCTGAAGCTTTGCATTCTTCTTTTCAGTATCCTTTACGAAGCTTGCATAAGCTTTAGCATGTTTCTTTTCAGCCTTTGCTTTATATTTAGCATTTGCTTTTTCAGCTTTAGCTTCTTTCTTTTCAGATTTTGCCTCTTTCTTGGCAAGTTTCTTTGTTTGCTTTTCTTCTTTAGTCAAGGCACAATTACCCCCTTATAAGTCTAATAGTAGTATACCATTAAAGATATTAAATTTCAACAAAAAAATATACAGAAATGGCAGTATTTTATGAACAAATTGTAAACATTAACGCTTTTTGAACTATTTTGTAACAGAAAAATAAAAAATTTAGAAAAATAAGACAAAAGTTGAATATTTACAAATATAGTTATTATAAATTAAACTAACCAATATATAGTATATTTATTTAGTATAAAGCGAATAAGTGCCGTGATTTTCACGGCTGATAAATTCTTTCTTTTCAAAAGGAGAATTAATATTAATTGCCGCCTCAATAAGTTTCTTTGTAAGCTCAGGTACATCAGAACGATTTAATGCCTCATCAACGTCAAGCCACAACACCTCGCTGTTTTCATCATTGTCAGAATGTTCCCTACCGCTTACATAATCAGCGGAAAATGCAACATACCAATCCTTAAGATTAAACCTTACAGCGATAATATTTTTAGGCTCAATCACAACTCCTGTTTCTTCAAGGAATTCTCTTTTTACTGCCTGTTCAGGAGTTTCATCTAAATTAAGATAGCCTCCCGGAACAATAAGAAAATCCTTACCGGCACCGTATGTATGACGAGCAAGAAGCACTTTGTTGTCCTTAAGTACCACAGCCGTGACAGATTGCTTATAACACGTATTTTCGCCGTTCATATTATAGTTCCTCCGCCAATGACCGTATCGCCGTCATAAAGCACCACAGCCTGTCCTTTGGTTATTGCTCTTTGCGGCTCATCAAAAATAAGTTTCAGTTTGTCGCCGTCCAAATAAGCAGTTGCTCCCTGCTCTTTCATATTATAACGCACACGGGCTTTACACTTAAATTCATTGGGTAAATCAGGAACAAGCAAATTAAAATCAACTGCGTTTACTTCCCTTGAAAACAGCTCGTCATTAGTACAAAGAGTTACCGTATTCTTTTCAATATCCTTATCGGCAACATACATAGGCTTGCCAAAAGCGACACCAAGCCCTTTGCGCTGACCGTTTGTGTATCTAATAATACCATGGTGCCTTCCGATTACATTACCGTTAATATCGACAAAATCACCGTCGGGATATGTTTTACCGAGATAACCTTCAATAAACTTTGCGTAATCACCGTCGGGAACAAAGCAAATATCCTGGCTGTCACGCTTGCGTGCGTTCAAGAAATGCTGCTCCTCTGCAATTTTGCGGATTTCCGTTTTAGAATATTCGCCCAAAGGAAATTGAATATGCGCAAGCTGATTTTGAGTAAGTGAATAAAGAACATAACTTTGGTCTTTAGTATCGTCACTACCCTTTTTAAGATAAAACCAGCCGTCTTTTTCTTCAACAATTGCATAGTGACCTGTTACAACATAATCGAAGTCAAGCTCGTTCATACGCTGAAAAAGCTTTTCAAACTTTAAATATCTGTTACAATCAATACAAGGATTAGGGGTTCCGCCGTTTTCATAAGTTCTGATAAACTTATTTATAACCTTTTCCTCAAATTCGTCTTTAAAATTAAAAACGTAATAAGGCATAGAAAGACGGCGTGCAACAGCTCTTGCATCTTCAATATCGTCAAGCGAGCAACAGGTCTTTTCCCTACTGATACCGATTTCCTCGTTATCATAAAGTTTCATTGTTGCGCCGATACATTCATATCCTTTTTCTTTCATTAAAAAAGCGGCAACGCTGGAATCAACGCCACCGCTCATTGCGATAATACATTTCTTATTCATTTAACCAAGCCTTATCATTTCATCAATGCATTTTTTTGCACCGATATATGTTTCTTCATCAAGAGTAATTTCTTCGCCGAAAACACCCTTACAACAATTAAGTACGTCGACAAGCGTGGTAGCCTTCATATTATGGCATACACAGTCCTTAGAAAGCGGATAAAACATTTTATCGGGACAGCTCATTTGAAGATGAGTTACAATACTGTTTTCCGTACCGATAATAAATTCCTTAGCATCGCTTTCCTTGGCATAATTCATAATACCTGTTGTTGAGCCTACATAATCGGCATGTTTAACAACGTCAGGCACGCATTCAGGGTGAACAAGCAAAAGTGCATCAGGATGAGCTTCTCTTGCTCTCTTAACGTCCCTTTCGCCCATTCTTGCGTGAGTTGGGCATCCACCGCTCAAAAGCTTAAAGTTCTTTTCCGGAAGCTGTTTAGAAATCCAATCACCTAAATTACAATCGGGAATAAAAAGAATATTTTTGTTTTCAATCTGTTTGCATATCTTTAATGCAGATGAAGAAGTTACACAAACATCGCAAATTGTTTTAAGTTCACTTGTAGTGTTAATATAGGCAACAACCGTATAATCGGGATATTGCTCCTTAACAAGCGAAATAACCTCTTTATCCATCATTTCAGCCATAGGGCATCCTGCATCGGGATTTGCCAAATAGACTGTTTTGTCAGGTGACAGTATTTTAACGGTTTCAGCCATAAAGCGTACACCGCACATAATTACTGTTTTATTATTAACTTTTGATGCCTCTACAGAGAGAGCAAAGGAGTCACCGACAAAGTCGGCAACCTCCAATATTTCCGGTGATTGATAGCAATGAGCAAGGATACAAATATCCTTCTCCTTTTTGAGCTTAATTATCTCTTGCTGAATATCAGAAATCATATTAATTGTGTACTCCGCACTCCGCACAGTCAACACCTGCAAATTCAGCAGGGTCATATTCTATGCCTTTTTTATCATAATAATCTTTAACAGCAGCCTTAACTGCCTCTTCTGCCAAAACAGAACAGTGAATTTTAACCGGTGGCAAACCGTCAAGTGCCTCAACAACTGCCTTATTAGTAAGCTCTAAAGCTTTATCAATAGGCTGGCCTTTAATCATTTCCGTAGCCATTGAGCTTGAAGCGATAGCAGAAGCACAACCGAAGGTGTTAAACTTAACGTCTTCAATAATGCCATCGTCGCTAACCTTAATATACATTTTCATTATATCGCCGCACTTAGCGTTACCAACTTCACCAATACCGTCGGCATCTTCAATTTTACCAACATTTCTCGGATTTGTAAAGTGGTCCATTACTTTTTCTGAGTATAGAGCCATAATTATTTTTCCTCCTTTTTAATTCTTTCCCAAACGGGAGAAATAGAACGAAGGTAACTTACTACCTCCGGAACTGATTTTACAATATGATCCATCTGTTCCATAGTGTTATATTCACTTATTGATAATCTCAATGAGCCATGTGCGATTTCTACAGGGACACCGATTGAAAGAAGAACGTGTGACGGGTCAAGACTGCCGCTTGTGCAAGCCGAGCCGCTTGATGCACAAATACCCTTAGCGTCAAGCAAAAGAAGAAGACTTTCGCCCTCAATGCCCTCAAAGCACATATTCAATGTTCCCGGTAAATGATGCTCAAGGTCACCATTAATTCTGCTTCTTTCAATTCCCTTAAGCCCATCTATGAGTCTGTTTCTCATTGCGGTAACCTTTTCGGCATTTTCTTTAAGATGGTCTGTAGCATCTTTAATAGCTGTTGCCATACCGACAATAGAAGCCATATTTTCAGTACCGGCTCTCTTATTACGCTCCTGAGCGCCGCCGTAAATAATATTTGTAAGAAGAATACCTTTACGTGCATAAAGGAAACCTACACCCTTAGGGCCATGGAATTTATGAGCCGAAACAGACAGCATATCGCAATTCATATCCTTAACATTAACCGGAATATGACCTACCGCCTGAACAGCATCTGTATGAAAAAGTACACCTTTTTCCTTACAAATCTTACCTATCTCGGCAATTGGCTGAATTGTGCCGATTTCGTTATTAGCTGTCATTATGGTTACAAGGCAGGTTTCATCTGTAATAGCGTTTGCTACATCCTCAGGCTTAACAATGCCGTTTGAATAAACGTCAAGAAGAGTAACCTCAAATCCTTCTTTTTTGAGCGCATCAAGCGTGTGAAGAACAGCATGATGTTCAAACTTACTTGAAATAATATGCTTTTTACCTTTTCTTGCGCCAATGTAAGCAGCAGAACGAATAGCCTGATTATCAGCCTCACTGCCGCCTGATGTGAAATATATTTCTTTAGGGTCTGCTCCGATACATTCGGCAACAGTTTCCCTTGCAGCTTCCAAATGCTCCTTAGCAATTTGACCAACAGAATGGAGTGATGACGGATTACCGTAAATGTCGGTAAGAAGCGGCATCATTGCTTTTAACACACTATCGCTCATCTGAGTTGTTGCTGCATTATCTGCATAAACTGTCATAATATCGCCTTTCTAACCACAATTGTTTTTAGCCTGCTGTGGTTGACAGGAAATTAATAAAAATAAAGAAAGAATATATAAGTTAATATTCCTATCTTTTCAATAGGAAATAATAGCACTAATTTCCTACCTTGTCAATAGGATATTATGTATAAATTTTAAACAGTTTATACATCAAACGCAAAATGAATATTATTTTTTTCTGTTACCTTTAATGTCAAAATTGTCTGCCAGTGCCTTTTCTGTTTTATTAATTGTAAAAAACAAGGTTACAAATTCAGCAATAAAGATAACAAATCCAACAGCAACAAATACTCTTTGGTCGGTTTTGATAAGGCAAAGCATAATAACAATTGATGCCAAAATGAAAATAATGCTGACTTTAAGCCACAGCTTACCGCAATATTCGTGAGCAAAAGTCCAAGTATCCTTATTAATCATTGACCAACCTGTTCTGTAGCCATCCCGATTGTTGCATTAGCAACCTTTGTTGCCGTTGTTTGCGTATCAACTCCCGCTTCCGCTTGTTTTGCCGCCGCTAACGCCGTTGTTGCTCTAGTTAAATCGTTGACGGTTTGGACGGTAGACATTAGAGTGTCGGTTATCTGTATCATTGTGTTTAATAACGCAACAATTTTTTCAAACTCTGAACTATCGGCATCGTTGAAAGTGTCAATCAAAGAGCCAAACGCACCGTGTAGCCTGTCAGCGGCGGTGGCTATCGATTTGATGTTGTTGTATATACCTTTATTCAACTCTTTCTGTAACTCCTTCACATCCTCTTTCACCTCGGCAATTTTCAACGCATCTTTCAAACTCTTTACCTTATCCATTTGGGTGTTAAGGTCGGCTAAAACTTCACTAGCTCCAGCGTCAAACATTCTTTTTAGCTCGTTATAGTTATCAGTTTGTATTTCTAACTCTGCCTGTATTTTTTGCCTGTCTGTTAGCTTGTAATCGAACGTTGTATCTCTTTCTTTAGGCGTGTAGGGTTTAAGGACTGGAAATTGTTTTAACAGGCTTTGATAGAATTGGTTATAGGCAGCGTCAGCACCTTTCAGTATAGCTATACTTTGCGCCGTGGCGCTTGCTAGTCTTGCCACCTCTTCCCGGTAACTTTGTAGTGACAAGTAACCAGCTTTCAGTTGGTTATCTAGTTTTTTCCTCTCGGTGTTGTAATCGAATTGAATCTTGTCTATTCCCGTGCGCTCGTGAGTTAAAGGGTTGTTTACTTTCGCCTTCAAATCTTTGAATAAGGTATCAGTTTCTGCCTTACCCCCTAGAATTGAACCAATTAATTGATACGCTGCCTTGTTTAGCCTGTCAAATGCTTCCTTGTACTCTTTTGTCGTGATAACGCCTGATTGTAGCTGATTTTCAAGTGCTTTTAAATCCTCTTGGTACTTAGTTGCTGCCTTGGTGTACGGGTCTTTCGGGTCTACCGTGGTGGTAGTGCTACCAGTTTTTTTAGGCGATTGAGCTAGAATCCTTTTGTACAGGTCCTCGTAATCGCTCGCAACCTTGTCGTAAGCCTTGCTAACTTCTTCAAGTTCTTGCCATAATAGATTAGCTTGCCTTGTTTCGATTCCGGTGAGATACTTAAATTGCTCTGCTATATTCAGTTTAGCGAGTTCCCAGCCTTGTTTCAGTGCGTTACCGCTGGCGATGTTGGATAATGTTTTCCCTCCTTCGTTTTTTATTTGCTCTTCTAACTCTTCTTTGCGGCTACCAAGTTCTATTTTTTTTGTTGCGAGATAGTCTAGTTTTGCCGCATTTTCCAACATCTTAATTCTTTCCCTTACTACCTTGTTTATGTCACCTTGGATAGTAAGTGTCTTTGAATCAATAGAGAAATTGGAATCCAATAGTTTATTAAGTTCCTCAACCGCTTTTTTTCTTTCAATATAAGAAGATTCAACGTTAGTAGCTATCCTTAACAACGTGCTTAGATTATCGGACTCGGCGGTACTGAAAGATTTAGTATTCAATTCCTTTGATAAATCGGAAAAGATATTTTTCACCCTCTTTGATTCGGTATACAGGTTTCGAAAATACCCGATTAATTCAACTATACCGCTTATTATCAGTGCGGGAGCGAATTTACGCAACGTTGTGTTTAAAGAGGTAATCAATTTAGCGAAGGACAATTGTATGTTAGCTGACAATTTAGCGAACATTCCCGTTGCTTCCGCCGCTGCCGTTTTGCTTTTTAACCTTATCTTGTCTATTCCCCTGTAAAACTTCGTTACCGTGTTAGTAACGAAGAATGCAACAACGGCTAGCAACGTTGTGAACACTCCTTGTATGTTGGTTTGCAAGGATTTAATTGCTTTCGTTGCACCGTCAACCAGTTTTTTATATAACCCGTCAACACCTGTACTTTTGGTAAACTCAGCAAAGGCGTTCTTTAACCTATTTATCGATGTTTCAATGTTATCCGTGTCTGCTTGCGGTATCAGCCCGTTTAACGCATCTGCGAACTTGGGTAACACGTCAGCACTCATCAACTTGCCTTTTTTCATAAGGTCATCCAATCCCGCAACACTGACTCCTGCGGCCTTTGCCATCGCTTGCATCGCAATTGGTAGACGTTCACCAAGTTGTCCTCTCAGCTCCTCGGCTTGTACCGTTCCTTTTGACATCATTTGCGTGATAGCCAAGAACATACCGTTTGTCTCGTCAGTACTTAGCCCGAAAGCGGTGCTTGCACGGGAAAGCGATTCAAACAACTTTTGCTGGTCCAGTAGAGCCATACCGCTAATATTTGCGGCAGCGGTAAACTTTGCGTAATTGGATGTAAGTGAATTTATTTCTACCCCGTACTTCTTTGACAAGTCAATCAAAAACTTGTTATTAGCGGCGAATTGAGCCATCGAGCCGCTAACGTTCTTTAGTGCGGTTTGCGCCTTGTTTGTAGCCCTTGCAACCTCTATCAGTTTACTGGCAAAATTGGATAAGCCAAGACCACCCGCACCGAGGGCAGCGGCGAAAGATAACACCTGCATTTGCAGCGATTTAAGCGCATTTCTTGCCCCTTTAGTACCTTGTTTGAACTTGTCGGCGAATAATTGAAGTGATACGGCGAATGTTAGTCTATTAGCCATTATTAGTAGTATTAGTTTTCATTATTTTATCTAACAATTCCTTGTTATCTAGTATGTTATCGAGCATTTTAACACCCTCTTCAACGTGTTTTTCCCGTTCAATCTCTTTCTCTTTCAATTCCCACGGGAACGGGTACAGGTCCGCTGGTGTCTTTAGTTTTTTGCTGTCAACGTGCGGCAAGATTGATATAAACGTCCACAACCTCTGTTCCTCCATCCTTTCCCGTTGTTTATCGTTTAACGCTTGGATGTATAGCGGTATATCGTTGAGTGATAACTCGTTCAGCACGTAATTTACATCTAATCCACCTTGGATAACTAGTAGTGCGGCGAGGTCTTTAACGTACGTCCCTCTACTTTCTTTCCCCTCTACCGTGTCACGTGTGTTTTCTTCCTCTGTACCAGTGTTTTTGAATTGATTGAAGACTTCGCAAACAGTTTGAAATTGTTCAAACAAGTTCTTGCTTATCTTCTTGCTATCAAGCAATTGTAGAAATTGCGAGTAGGTGAATTGACAATCGTTGTTGGAAAGGACGATACAATACAATAGCTTGCTCACGTCCTCCTCGCTCGTGTAATCGATTAGCGAGAAAGGTTTATTTGTTAGTTGCTCGAACTTGATAATTGATTTAATATTTAGCTTTATGTTGTAATTCATTATTTATCAGGTATTAAAAAAGGCGGTAGCCGTGAAACTACCGCCTAACGGCCCGTGTATATGTGATTATGAAAGAAGCCTTTGGATTTACGCTGTTACCTTTTTCAATTCCCCTGAACCTGTTAAAGTTACAGAGAAAGATGCAACGGCGTTGTTCTCACTGTTTACCTCTAGTGATGTGATAATTGCATCACCTTGATACCAGCCCTCGTCCAGCTCAAACGTTCCATCTTGTTTAGCCTTGCCGAAAACAAAGCTAACAGACTCTCTAGTAACTGCCTTGTCTAGCAGCGTGTCGAAAGACAAAGTGCCTGTTTTCTTGGTAATTAAAGCGTCAGATGTAACCGTGTAGGATAATTTACCCGGTAAATTTGATACCCAAACAGGTGACATTTTATTACTCGTGTCAATTGAATCTGCCGAAAAAGACAAATTAGCTGACGTTGCGAATGCTAGTGGCAAATCGTCAACGTAGATAAACAGGTAATCGGCTAGGATTAAATCTGTATTTGGGTTATAAGTAGTTCCACTTGGCATATTGTAGTTAGTTTAGTTTAGTTTAGTTATTATCTTATTGAATTTCAAACAACAAGACTTGTATGTACTTGTTGTCTGCATAGTCCTCGGTTGAATCCGATAAACGTACTTGTATTTGATTATCAGTATTTTGAAAAAACGTACCTTCTAAGGCGTTATTAACGGCTTCCGCAATCTCCTGCGAACGGTCGTAACTATCTGATACTATTGTTACATAGACTTTGCAATTGTCGTTGTACACTCCCATCTTTGTATAGTCCTTGCTATACTCGTCCCTGTAATAGACTATTAAATCACCTTCAGTTGATTGAGGGGCAACGAGCGGGAATATTTTATCTCCAACAAGTTGTTTAACATCCTCGTTATCAATTAGTATCTTTCTTATTACCGTCCCGATACGGAATTTGGATTTTGCCTTGATGTACATTATTGTCTCTGTTTTATTCTGTTTATTGCCGCCGTGATAGCGTTAGTTAGCTCGGTTAATGCTTTATCCTTGTTGTTGTTTATCGCATCCGTCCAAAAGTGATTCGCTGGCATTCTACCACGGTTAGCACCCGATTTAGTTTGTCTTTGCACTGTACCCATATCAACGAGATGGGCGTGGTTACCTGCCACTTTAACCCCTTCCGAATCTTCTAAGCCGAACCACTTGGTACTACGAATAAAGCCGACAAGAGAGCCTAGTTTATTACGCTTGTTCCTGATTGTTATTGACTTAAGTAGAGAACCTTTACTATATCTTCCAACCCTGCTTATTATATTAGATTCACCAGCTCTTTTAAGGATTGTAGCACCCTTGCGGATTCCAGTTCTTACAACCTTGTCTTTCTCCACGTCTTCCAAGCTATCGAGAGCGGCGTAAATCTTGTCAATATCAACAAGTTGAAGTTGCATCAGTCGTTAATCTTTTTAAGCGTTATTATCATTGAATTATCAGCCCTGTTGCGGTCTATCGAGGTGATATTGTAATCGTTACCCTCGTATTCTACTCGCATCTTGTCGTTTACTTGCGGGTTATAGCGGGAAAGAAATTGAATAGTTGAACGGTTGAATATCTCCTTTGCGTCTGTAACGTCATCCTGCGTTAGTTTCTTCTTGTACGCTTTTTGCTGGAATACAAGAATGTAAGTTGGAGTGACATAGCCCGTTTCGCTCGTTGTCTCCTTTAACTCTTTAAACGTTAGTGTTTCCGTCAATATTCCCGCTTTCATCGTTTTTGTTCTTTACAGGTGCGTTATAATCTTTATATTGATAGATTAGATGCTGGTAAGCCAATGGTATCTCGTAATTCTTTGTTGAGCTAATAGCCTCTCTGTTATTGTAATAGCTACCGATTAATAGTAACGCTGCGTGGTGTAGCGGTGCTGGTAGTTCCCCGTCCTCGTTTACTAGACTACATAAAGGTCTTTCTATCTCGTTCTCAATCGCTTGCGTTGCCGCCTCTTCCAAAAGGGTCAAGTAGTAATCGTTTTGAAGGGTGGAATCACCCAAGATGTTCAGGTGATTCCTTATATCTTCAAGTTGCACGTACATAGGCTATTACGCTTTTAACGTACCGATTACGAAAGATTCTTTTCGGCGTGGTGCGAAGTCAAAGTAACTGTTCAACACCAAGTTTATTTTCCCGTCAGCGGCAGACGTGTAAGGGTCTACAGTTACTTCGATGCCACCGAATTGGGCGATAATCAAGTCGTTCCAAGCGCCGCAAATAATTTTAGCGTCAGTCTTAACTGCAGATGTTGCAAGTGCGGGATAACCGTTTACCTCGTTATCAACCAACACAAATTTACCTTCGATAGCTTTGGATTTTTTCAAGGCTGCTTTCGCCTTAGGTGACATCACGTAAGACAATTCACCTAACGTGTTGTTATTCTCAACGTTACCTTCCATATCGACAACCAAATCCCAATTTGAAGTTGCTCCCGAACCAGCGGTAACGGTACTAATACCTAAACTAGTTGTGAATAAACCAGTTGGAGCGGCAGTAGTTCCGCTAGTATCGGACAAGATGGTAGATTCCAATTTAGCCGCTACAGCGTTAAGTATATCGTTTCTAAGCATTTGTTCAACATCCTCGCTTGTTTGAGTTAAGAACATTTTTGAAACAGCAACTTTAGTCGTTAAACGTTTGGGTTTCAAGACAATTTCAGAGAAAGTTCCCTCTCCAGCGGATGCCGTTGCGGTTTCGCCAGCCCAAGCAACGTTACTACCTGAATAAACAGGGATTGAGATTTCCCCTTGGATACCAGTTAGATAATTAGCACCAGCTTTTGCGAGTACCAATCTTTCACGCAAGGGCAACAAGATAGCTTCTTTATTCTCGATAATTGCGGGGTCTCCAGTGGTCGTTGTAATATCCGCTCTCACTTCCATCGGTATCGTTAAGTTGGAGTTGCAAGTAATTCCAGCGTTTTTAAATTCTTGTGCTCCAGCATCTAGCATCGCTCTTGTTTCGTCAGAATATTGTTTTCCGTTTAACTCTTCACGGATTGCGTTTAGTATTGAATATTTCATTCGTTTACGTGTTTTAATTTCATTATTATCAGTTATTTGATTAAGATTGCGTTTGTTATCGTTATCAATCTGTTTAAGCTGGTTGTCTATATCGGTTAGTTCCTCGTGTAGGCGTTGTATCTCGGTGTCTTCCGACTCGTTTAGCTTTCTTTGTTCTGCCTTGCACAAGTTTATAATTGATTCAATTTGTTCGACAACCTGACAACGTTTGTCTAGTAATTCTAGGCTGTTCATTTACCCAAGTATTTAGTTTTTAATTCTTTATAGTATTGTTCTAGCTCTTCTCTAGCTTCTTTTGCCTCCTGTTCCTCAATCTCCTCGATGCTGCGTTTAATTTCAACTGACGTGGTTGGGTAGGCTGGTTGACTAACGATTGAAATATCAAACAATTGGTCAAATTGTTGGATGGTGCGTAAATACGTTCCATCGCTTTGCTTGCGTACCGTGTAACCGCCTTTGGAACAGCGAAATGCGAAATAACACTTGTTAATATCGCCCCGTCTTACCATTTCCAAGACCTCGTCACCTAGTTGCGTGCGAGGGGCTTCAAACTCGAATGCTAACCCTTTATCGTCAACAACAAGGGCTAAAGTTCCCGTACCTTGGTTGCTACGTGCTAGTATACCTCTATTCTTGTCGTGCTCGTAGAGTGCGAAAATGTCGGATTTTTCCAAGACGCCGTTTAAACTCTGTGGTTCAATCACTTCTTCTATTTTTTTGTTTATTCTTGTCGGCGAGTTGAAGACTATAGCGTAGCCCCTCAATAACCTGCTCTCGTTATCGTGTTCTATATCAACGTTAAAGCTTCTTATTTCGTTGTTTTCCATTTTTTATAATAACTTCTACATATTATGTTATAATTTGTGTCACAGTGATTTACTTGTTTTCGAGGGCTGCTATTCTAGATTCAAGTGATTTGATGTATGTTTGCAAGCAAGTCATAACGCCATCTTCAAGATTCCAAACATACATGTCATAACTATTTCTTACCTCCAAGCAATTTTTTCCGTTACCGATTCCACCGACAACAAAATGCGTTCTTTGCTCGTCAGTTGTCCCGGTGGCCGATTTTGTGTAATATCCTAAGTTTATTTCATACCCATTTTTGGGCTTAGCGTTTGTTCCAATTGCAATTTGATTATTGTCATTTGCTTCCGTTTCACTTCCGATTAGCACGCATTTACTATTGTTCATACTTCTTGCGTTAGAGTAAGCGCCTATCGCAACTTGCTCGTTACCGTAAACTTTTGCCCTGCATCCAATCGCAACTGAACGCAAACCGGTACTAGTGTTCTCGCCTAACGCTATATCGGCACTGTTTTTCCAGCTAGTAAAGACGGGGTCCGTTTCCTCTCCACTTGTCCCGCCACTTATCACCATATCCCCTTGTCCTAGAATACTTTCGCCGTTAATTGTTTTGATGTTCTCGCCACTAACTAGCTTGTCTTGCTTGTCATTCTGCAAGTTGGATATGCTAGTGTTTATTTGTTCCAACGTTGCTGTATCAATAGTTCCTTGTACCCCTTGCGGTCCTGTAGGTCCAATTGGTCCTGTTACTCCCGCTTCTCCTTGTGGTCCAACTGCACCTTTATCACCTTGCGCTCCCACTGGTCCTTGCTCTCCTTTATCCCCTTTATCTCCTTGCGGTCCTGTCGGCCCGACTGGTCCTGTTTCTCCTTGTTCGCCTTGCGGTCCCTGTGGTCCTGTAGGTCCTTGCGGTCCGTTAATAATTCCAGTATAGATAAATTGTTTTATTTCAGCCATATATCCAAAAATTGTTTTATATTTTCGTTATTGTTCTTGTCGGGAAAATTGAAATCTTCCCTCGTAATCGTAACAATACTAACTAGTTGCCCTCTTCCCATCTTGTCCAGTTCTTGACTTGGAAGGAGGGCTAAATAAGTTCCTTCACTCTTTATTATCCCGTCCGCAAGCGTTACAACGTGAGCGTGTTCCTCGTCTAAATGCGTGAAATACTTGATGCTAAAGTCTTTAACCTGTTTCGGGTCAAAGTTCAACGCCAACCATATCATTAAATCAGTTCCCCGTTGTATCGTCTTCATTATCGTTCGTTTTTTGTTTGTTATTATTATTCAAGCCGTTAGCCACGTTCTGCGTTGTACTCATATTGATTTGGATAAACGTGTTATCGCCATCCGCAACTGGCGGTAAATTCAACGCCCTGCGTACTTCATTTTGCGATATAGCACCGATTTGGAATAGTTTATAATAGTAATCCGCTAACGCTTGCTTGTCAGCTCTAAGTAATTGACTATCATCGAAATTAACTGATAAATTGCTTTCGGACGGTTTGAACAACTTTCTTGTAAACTCCTCTTCAATCAATTCCAACCAAGGCTGCAAAGTGTCAGTTAAAAAGGCTAATTGAGTGGCTTCTAGCGAATTGTAGTTTACCTTGTCGTAATCGAACGCTTTAGTTGGACTGACGCCGAAAAATCTGCATATATCAATCACGTTAAATTGCCGTGCTTCAAGTAGTTGTGCATCGATTGGGTTAATAGTGACTGCCTCGTATTTCATAGTACTGTCTAACACTGCGATACCGTTACTATTACCGTTGCGGGCACTAAACGCCGTTTGCCAAGCCGTCCTAATCTGCTCTTTCTGTGCCGAGTTCAAGACTTTTTCACTTGATAGGATACCCGATAAGTTACAACCATTTTTGTAAAAACCCCTTGCGGACGATTCAGCATCAGAAGAAAGTTGAAGAGTATAGCGAGCGTTTTGCAACACGCTTATCCCGTTTATCCCGTCCACGCTGAACTTTTTCAAGTGAATCATATTGCAAGGCTCTATTAGCTTGCTATATCCTTGTACCCTGTAACTTAGCTTTTCCGTTTGCTCGTTGTAGTTAATATAGACGTTCTCGGGGCGTTGGAATTGCAAGGAGATTGCGTTACCCTTGCTATCCCTCTTTATCACGGCAAAACCGTTACCACGCAATAAAACACTATTAACCAACATTTTAATTAACAAAAAACGTGTTAAATGCTGGTGAGGGTGTCGATTAAGGACCGCATAGACTGGATGCGTGTTATTGTTCTGCTTGTAACCGTCCTTGTCTACGAGTAAATCGATTGGTAACGAGGCGATTGCGTCAGAGATAACGTCACAGCACCTGTAAACGGCTGGTAGCGTCATCGCATAATCGGTTGAAGAATAAGAGGTTATCGTGTTAAAACCTAGTGCCGTGGCGATTGCGTTCACGTCAGCATCTATGCTTCTCTTCTCCTTGTCCTTATTTTTAGTCTTAAATATATCTAAGATGTTCATTATTATTATATTATGTATTTATTAAAACACGTATAACTCGTAATCAGAACTGAATTGAGGTTGTTGGAAGTAAACCCCGAGACACTGTATAATAGCGACAACACCGTCTATCTTGCAAGTTTTCCAACTACCAGCCTTGACAGGCTTGCAATTGTTGTTACTGTCGAATTTTAGGGTCGTGTTTTTGAAACAAAAGCGTGTTATCTCGTTGTTATCCAGTACAATTAACCCGCCGAGAAACAACCGTTCCAGCTCTTTCGTGGGGCGATTGAAAGACACTAGCGATTGACTGAACACTTCCAAGGGTAGCCCTTTTGTCGTGGCGTCTATAGCCCATTGTGTCGCGTTAAACTGGTCGTAACCGATGCTTTGGATGCTATACAGGTCATTCGCCTGCATTAAATCCTTGGTTATATAGTCGTAATCGGTAACGTTACCGGGTGTTATCGTTATTTGTTGCCGGGTATTCCAATCCTTGTACTTGTCCTTGTTTGGTGATGTATTTAGGGCTTCCTCGGGCAAGTAGTATTTTACCTTGAAGTAATGCTTACCGTCTTTCAGCCACATGTAGCTGACAGCGGTAAGGTCACTTGTTGCGGCAAGGTCAACGCCAATCCAGCAATCATAGCCTTTAAACTCTTCAAAATCAATACTTTTTGTTAGTTTCAAAACGGTTTCACTTGGTATCCAAACAATCGACGTATCACACCAAATGTTCAGTGTCTTTGTTTTCACGCCTGACTCGTCACTAGGGTTGTTCTCTGCCTTTGTAACCTGTTGTTTAATAAAGTCTTCCGTTACCGTTACACCCAAGTTGGGGTTTGATTTTTCCCAGTTAGAAGAACTTTTCCAATCGTCCGATTCGTCTAGGCTATATATAGCCGTGAATTGGGTAATATCCTCTTTTACACCTCTTAGTATCTCTATCGCTGTTGTACGTGCGGCGTAACAAGGTCCTGTTTTGTCGAATCCCGCTGTTGTAATCGTTACCGCCAAAGGTTCTGACCGCATTCCCTGCGAGCTTGCGAGTACATCGTATAGTTTATTCGTTTTGGATGCGTGCCTTTCGTCAATCAAGAACATACTTGCGTTGAAACCGTCCAGCTTGGAATCGTCAGCGGCTAGACACTTTAGCTTGCTGTTTGTGGCCTGCAAGCGTATATTGTCTCTGAATGGTTCAAGATAAGTAGCCTTGGGGTCTAGCTGTCTAGCAAGCACGCTACACATTTCAAAGGATATTTTACTCTGTTCCTTTGAGTTAGCCGCTAATAGCACCTCCGCTGCTGGCTCTCCATCGGCAATTAAGTGATACAGGCAAAGTGCGGCGGCGAAAAAGGATTTACCGTTTTTTCGGGCTATCTCGATGTACACTGTACGAATTAGTCTTTTCTTCGTTTCTTTCCGTTGAAAGCCGTATATGTTGCAAACTAGCCAATATTGCCACGGTTCAAGTTGAAAGGGCTTGCCAGCGTGTACACCCGTGTAGTGTTTAAGCGTTGAAATAAAGCTACTTACCCTATCAACACGGGAAGGTACAAACTCAATATCGGGGTGTTGAAATAATGCAAGATATTGTTTACAAGCAAGATAGATGTACTCGCCAGCAACAACACGTTTTTCCACCACGTCAATTGCGTACTTTTTATACTTAAATAGCTCATCTTTCATCACTTTGGTTGATTTAAGAACTTAATTAGCGGGCTTTCCTCTTCTTCCTCTTCTTCCACTTCTTTAACCTTGGCCTTGGATTTAGGGGTCATTTGAAGTTCACTTAACAACCTGATAATTTGTAATTTGGTCGAGTTCTTGATTACTAACAAAGGATGCTTGTTGAAGTTACCGTACCTGTCAGGTATCATCAATCCATCTTGTTTAATTCTTTGATTTATTTGAATATAGGTGTTATATGCGTCTTCCAATAAATTTAAAGACCCGATTAGATTGTCGGGTATAGTGTTATCGTTATCCTCTTTTATCTTGGTTATAAGGTGTTTAAGCACGCTAGCTGTTTCCGCCTCGCTCTCTTTACTAATCACGTATTTAGCCATTTTTTCAAAACTTTCTACTTTAAGTAGCTGATTTTGTGCTACAACGGCTTCTCACGCTAAAATATGAACCATTATGAACTTGATTAACGTGATTAACTGATATACTATTGCACCATATTTAATTCTTTAAATTTTTTACGTTATGAGAAAGATTTTTTATTTATTAATGTTGTGTGTTTCAATTTCTTTCGTTGCTTGTTCTGACAGCGATAACGGTGGTTCAATGAAAGTTAAAATTGGAAAAGTGACCTGCAATTTTGACGAGTTCGAGGGGGTTTATTACGCCTCGCAAAAAATGTTCGGTGGTGTAACTATAGCTGAATCGAAAGACGGGATTGGAACAACTTTACGACTAGAATTGCGTGATATTGATTTAACAAACGGAAAAATTAAAGTGTTAGATTCTGAAACAGACAGAATGGTTGAAAAAGATTTGGAACTTAACAAAGAGTATGTTTTTCAAGATATTACGGCAACTATTATCCTAACAATTGATGAAGAGCTATTTGACACCCGATACGATACTTTCGGGGCCGCTAAAACGACTAAAATAACCATCCTTGACTGGAATGCGGAAAAGAACTACATCAAGTTCAAATTGAGTAACTTGGTATTCGAGAGCGAAAGCATTGAATATGGTGAGGTTGTAACTGGCAAGGAAAAATTAGGCTGTGAAGACTTAACTATCGAGTCAACGTACGAAGAAGAATAATTAGACAGACAACGGGTAATAGCATACTCGCTGAGCAACCAAGCCTAGAGGGGAAGACTTTCACAAGTGTTTCCCCTCTATTTTTTTACTACATATAATATAGTATGCATTAACGCTCGATTTGATATACCATATTATATGTTGAAGGGGGTGCAGAATTTGCACCCTAATAAAGAAGATATATAAGAGTACAAGGGTTGGAAGAAAAGAGGCTTTAACTTATACTCAAAGTTCAACGCAATTTGCTTCGAACTTTGCCCCACCACTCTAAAAGATATAAACAGCGATTGATTCAATCTTAACTTACTTAAGTAAGTAATTAAAAATTGATACCTTTTTGGTATCAATTTTTGACACCCTCGAATAAGGCGATTTAAGGCACTTAAATTTTTCGGGAAGGTAATTACCAAGTTGAAAGAGAAAGTTGGATAAAGGGCTTAAAAAGGGGCAAATTTATTAAGTTACTAAAACAGGTTACAATTCAATATCCAAACTTTACCTATTTTAAAAAGCACTGTAGCACTAGCAACAATTAAGTAACTTAAATTCTTCTATTATTTATTACTTTTTTGTTTCTTAAATTTGGATATTGTAATTAAAAAATGTATATTTGCGTTTGAAAAACGAAACAAATCGCAAAAAAGTATCAGTTCCGGTACTTTTAAAAGCTATGTAATATTTATAAACAAGTTGGAGAGGTTGCAAACTCTTTTGCCCTAGTCCTTATAGTTGTCGTTCAACTGGGGCAATTTACCAACTTGATAAACAAGAACAACAACATTGATAATTGTAAATAATTTATTAAATATATGAACGATAACAAAGAAAAGCCCAGAAAGGCTACAAACTACACATCTATTATCAAAGATAGTAAAAAATTCTACGTGTCGATAAACGACAACATCCAATTCTTGCTCAGCCCGAACGAATTGGCCATCTTTCTAAAAGTAATACACCTTAACAACATTGGAAAGAACAAGCAAAGTAAAGAATACTTTGCCCTAACAACTCGTCTGTCTAAACGAACAATCGACAAAACATTGGAACAACTAGTTCGGTATTCATTGATTAAAATTGAAAAGACCGGGAAAACTACTAACACGTATAATCTCAACTTGGAAGTGATACAGGGTATTTACAGTTCTCTGAACTCGATTAAAGAGATTGAAGGTAAACAAAAATGGTGTGAAATCTATATCCAAAATGTAGCCTCTAGGGGTGCAGAATTTACACCCCAGGGGGGTGCAAAAAATGCATGTTCAGGGGTGCAGAATTTGCACGTTAGGGGTGCAAAAATTGCATTGGAGGGGGTGCAGAATTTGCACCCTAATAAAGAAGATAATAATAAAGAAGATAATAATAAAGAAAATTTTTCCCAAAAGGACGATTGCAGTTTAGATAATTTGGATTTGGATAATAATAGTTTAGATAACTTAGTTTCGGAAACGAGCTATAAAAGCGAAGTTGAAGAAACGATTCAATCAGATAATAATAATTTAGATAATTTAAATAATATAGACAATTCAGACTTGGATAAATCGATTTTAAGGGACTTTCAGGATAAAGATGATAACTTTATCCAACCTGACCCCAAAGTGCCCGAAAACGCCTCTAACGAGGCAAAAACAACCTTATCCAACGAGATACTCGATATTGACGAGTTCTACGAAGGGGAAACTAATAGAATGCTGGATAATTTCCGGTCAGTTGAGGCCTTCACGGACGAGTACCAAAAAGTATTATCTAAACTAGAAAACAATTATCCAACGGAGATTAATGTTAAGTATATTAACAGATTAAAGATATTTTACACCAAGACACTCAAGAATTTAGCAGGACACCCAAAGTTACAATTCCTAACCCAAAGAATTGAAAAGACGTTGGAAATCACGGGGTTAAAGGATTTATACTATAGCCTAGCGGCGTGAGTATCAATCCAACGAATTATCCGGGCGAATGCCCCTCCCCAAAAGGAGATATTAACCAATTAAACTAATAAAGACATTATGAAAGAAGCAACCAAAGTAAAAATTGATTCGGCATATCAAAACCTTGTTGGACAGGGCATTACACCAAGTGTTAGAAAGTTAGCCGAGATAGCAGGGGTAAGTACCAAAACGTCAAGGATGTATTTAGATAGCCTGAAAAGTACTACACCTAAGGAAAGTACTACACCTAAGGAAAGTACTACACCTAAGGAAAGTACTACACCCAAAACTGATACACCCAAAACTAACGGTAGTAATGGTACTGAAACTGGTACTACTCAACAATACACCCCTTCCACAGAGTTCAGAAGTCCCGAGGAGGTGAACAAGCTCGCCAATTACCTACTATCGGACAGCAAAAAAGAGGTAACCCAAGACGAAATATTTACTCGATACGCCGAAAACGGGGAGTTTGATTCTTTCGTCAGAGAAATAAACTTTATCCGCAGGAACATTGGCAAGTTATTCTTTAAGTGCAAGCCATTGTTAATCCAATTAATTGAACCTTTCCCAACAGAGTACAAGGAAAAAGCGTTGAAGGAACTTAATAGACCAGTTAAGAATTAAGCACGTGCGCAGGGCTAATCACTTGCGCACATTTTTCTATCTATACTTATAGATAAACTTAACTAAATGAAGAACTTAATAATTTACACGCTTGTTGGATTATCCCTTTTTCTTATCTTCCAACTACATCAATCCAAACAGTCCACAAGACACTTAACAGAAGAAATAAGCTATTATACAGATAGTTTGCATACTTACACGTCCCTGTATCCCTCAGCATCGTTCAATTCACTTAAAAGAGAGAATAAAGAGCTATATAACGAGGTGAAGAGGTTGAAAGATTTGAAAGAGGTTATTAAATACAAGTACAGAACAGAATACAGGACCGATACTATATATATAAGTAACCCGTCAGACGAGGTAATTAACAAGGATACAACATACAGGTTATCCAACGAGACTGATTCAATTAGTTATAGCTTGCTAGCGAACGTTACAGGCAAGTTGAATTATTACAAGCTATACTTCAAATTATCAGACACTTTCAAGATTACTAGACAAGAGGATAATAGATTCAATCGATTAAATATAAGTAGTGATAACGGGAGAATTGAGGGCGTGACAAGGTGGCAAAAGAGAACCCCACGGTTGAATGTGGGGTTAAATGCTGGTATCGGGTACGGTATATTAAGTAAAAGACCTGATTTATTTGTCGGCGTTGGTTTCTGTTTCAATTTCTTTTAGTTGTTCTTTTAGGTAATCTGCAATAACATAAATTTCATCCAATTCCGTTGAAATATAAGTATCCTTTTGACCGAGCATAAGTATACACTTTTGTTTGTCATTTGAAACGTGAGTATCCTGTTGATAAATTGGAACTGCATGTTCTTTATTATTATTTCGAAGATATAAAAACATTCTTGCCCCCGGCAATTTCTTTTCTCGCAACAATTCAACTGCCGCAAGAAATTCAACAGGAAAATTAAAACAAAACCTTTCACTTTCGACATGTAAATAAGAGAATAAAGTAATTCCATTGTCTTTAAGCAAAGTGAAATTATTTTTCCTTGCATACTCTTCAACTATATGAAATGGAAAAGGAGTGATTGAAACACGGCATTTATCGAGTACTTCTTTTGCGTCACGACATGTTTCTTCCGGCTTATTTTGCCGTTTAATCGAGTCTGAAAAAATTTGATTTCCCAATTGGACTGTTAAACCTTCATAAGTAAGCCCTAATGCAGCTGCAATTTTTCTTAACGTCTTCACTGTTACAACCTCACGGTTAATCATTTGTGATAACGAAGCCCGACTAACTCCCATTTTTTCAGCTAAATCCTTGAACTCCATTCCCCTCTCGTGGCACATCATTTTCAATTTCTCTTTCGTGTTCATATATATGTATAATTTATATTTTTCGATGCAAATATAGGCACAATCAATCAATAATAATATTTTATTTCGTAATTAAGTATTTTTAACATTGTATACTTTGCAAAAGTCAATGTTCGATATATATTTGCATCGTAAAAATTAATTAAACATTAATCAGATATTGATTTATAAATTATAAAATAAATAACATATATGGAAAATATTAATCTAAACGAAATCGCAAAGCAAACGGAAGAGCTAAAAAAAGCTGTTGAAGTGATAAACGCTTACATCGCAGAGAGCGAAAAACTAGCGGAGCTAACATCTATCTATAATAGATGCGTGGTGAATAACCAGAGTCTTCTCTCCTCTCCAAACGCTACTACATTTGATTGTCTTGAAAAAGTTATTATAACAGAAAAAGATAGCCGGGAAGACATTAAAAATAAACTAGAACAACTTTTCGCTAGTAATCCTAAATTGAAAAACTTTAATGTGAGAAAAGAAGATAATGAAGTACATGTATGTATTCCTCGCGTAAATACAAAAGGATTATCATATATTGATAACACCAAAGAAGTTGAAGAAAATCAGGTGAACTTTATTCGTACTTTATTTGGCGAAAAGTTTACTTGCTTTAATAGCGGCCTCGATATCGAAAAAACGAATCCAATAAGTATTTTTTTATCTGAATCTAGGAATGCGTGTGAGATAACAACGGAAAACCTGTTTGAAAATCTTAATCTATTTAAAAATTTCTCCGAAAGCCAAAAATATACAATGTACCAAATAAAATGTATTAGTTATAATGATAAGTTCTATCTTATAGCGTTACAACGTAACGAGAATTTGCCTAACGATTTCCGAGACTATAAATACATTCACCTGTCTATAGACAAAATTTTAGACCAAGAAGACGTAAGCAAATTATTTAAAGAAATTATGAAAAAGACTATAAATAAAAGTACTAAAAAGGCTAAAAAAGAAGAGGTTGTAAAAGATACAGAAGAACCAGTTCAGGAGGTTAAGCCAGTTAAGACAACTAGTAAAAGAATCAGCGTGATTGAACGTTATAATCTAACAACAATAGACCCCACTACCCCTGAAAGGTTCACGGAATTATTAACCTCGGCTGGCATATTTGATTCCGAAGGTAATTATATTGCTAACATCAAAGAGGTAAAATATATCGGTCTGTACCAGTTGAATAACAATCAGCTAGCGTTCAAATTGTACGATGCGAACGATGTACGCCCGAAAAAGGTACTTGGTAAACACCGGAAACAAATGATTTGAATGTATTAAGAAGCTCTTCTTTAACGTT